>TARA_B100000686_G_scaffold355366_1_pt1 | contig 19577 bp, 16 predicted proteins | sample TARA_B100000686 | Tara Oceans TARA_B100000686 (sample SAMEA2622733) | marine metagenome | biome: marine biome (ENVO:00000447); feature: marine epipelagic mixed layer (ENVO:xxxxxxxxx); material: "saline water (ENVO:00002010), including plankton (ENVO:xxxxxxxx)" | depth 150 m | reverse complement strand
AAAATTCTTACATATGATAGTGGAGTAATAAAATCAAAGGGAACCTATGAAACAGGGAAAGAATATGGAGTTTTTACAACTTGGTATGAAAATGGATTAAAAAAATCAGAAGGTACATATGTAGATGGCCAGTTGCTTAACAATCAATTATGGGATTATTACCCTAGCCAACAGAAAAAAATAGAAAAAAATTTTAAAGATGGTAAAAAAAATGGGTTACATATAGAATGGTATGAAAATGGACAGAAATTTCAGGAAGAAAACTACAAAGATGGTTTGAAAAATGGGTCTTGGAATATTTGGTATCAGAATGGTAACCAGAAATTCTCAGGTCACTATAGAGATGATAAAAAAGAAGGATTATTCATTGATTGGTATATTAACGGTGAAAAAAAACTTGAAGGTAGGTACCGCGAAAATTTATGGATTGGGGAATGGATATCTTGGTACGATAATAAACAGATCATGCAGCGAGGATTATATAAGGATGGTGCGCAAGATGGAATTCATACTGTATGGTATGAAAATGGGGAGAAAAAGTCAGAAAATACCTATAAGGGTGGGGAATTAATCTCTGTGTATTCATGGCAATATTATAAAGACGGGCAGGCTAAATCAGAAATAAAATATAAAAATGGAAAAAAAGATGGATTGAATATTGAATGGTATAAAAATGGTCAAAAAGCGTCTAAGGGTATTTATAAACTAGGTGAGAAAAATGGTTTATTCACTATTTGGGGTGAAGATGGTAAAAAAACATATGAAGCAAATTATGAAAATGGAAAAATTATAGATAAAACGGAATGGACTTATTTTGATGGTGGAAAACCAAAGTCACTGATAAGTTTTAAAAAAAATAAAAAGCATGGTTGGCAAAATGAATGGTATTCAAATGGAAACAAAAAATCGGAAAGTAAATATGAATATGGAAAAGAAACAGGCGTATTTACTACTTGGTATGAGAATAAAAAAGAAAAAACAAAAGTAATATATCAAAATGGGAAAAAATATGGAATTGATATAGAGTGGTACTCGGATGGGCAGAAAGCAAGTGAAAAGAAATGGAAAAAAGGAGTTCCTCACGGAAAATGGTCTTCTTGGAATGAGGACGGTAGTATTGAGTATGAAAGAAACTATAGAAATGGGAAGTTATTAAAGTAATTATTATTTGATTAATGGCTAGAAAGTGTATTAAGACAAATATAGATAAATCAACTATTATAAAATTTGCAGGTTTTAACTCCGATTTAAATCTAGTTTAATCTCATTAGATAGTTACTTTATATTATGGGGTTTTGTTTAATTTATTCTAAATTTTAGTAAATAGACCCGAAAAAAATGAAAAAATGGTATTTATATAATTTATTCTTTATCTCGGTATTGTCATTGAGTGGTCAGACTGTTATTCATGAATTAATCCGGAACAAGCAAGGTTTATTGGATCGGGTCGTATATTTGGAGATCACTGAAAATAGTCATCGAAAATTAAAAGAAATAGATTTCCATGATAATGGAAATAAGTTTCGAGAAAAAACTTTTAATAATAATGGAGAATTATCAATCTTAAAGGAATGGTATCGTGATGGACAGATTAAAATGGAAAATCAGTTTAAGAAAGGGAAAAAACATGGACTATGGTCTAGTTGGTATGAGAATGGTATTAAAGAAAGTAAAAAGGAATATTTCAGTGGTTTGACCCATGGTTCTGTTGAGCTTTGGGATGAAAAAGGATTATTAAGCTTTAAAGGAAGTTTTATTGCAGATACAGTCAAAAATATCAGTTTAGAAAATGGTTTAATAACTGAATGGTATGATAATGGTCAGAAAAAGTCAGAACGTCATTTTCAAAATGGCCAGTTAGATGGATTTTCGAATCGGTGGTATAGGAATGGTCAACGTATGGAGACAGGTAAGTTTTATAATGGTAGTGGTATTAGCTATACATGGGATGAAAATGGAAAAAAAATAATGGAAAAGACTTTTGAAAATGGATTGCCTAATAAGAATTAATTATATAATTATTCTAATATTTCTTTATTTACAATGAAAAAAAAATCATTGATAATTTTTATTTTTATATCATTTATTTTTTCTCAGAAAATAAAATACAATATAAAAGATATTGTGGAATTAAACGGCGTTTTTTATAAGAATTTTAGCAATGAAAAAGTTAGTGGATTTATATTTAAAGAGGATAATGAAATTAATATACCATTGGGAATGATTAAGAATGGTAAAAAACAAGGGCAGTGGTTAGAATGGTCTGAGAGGAAAGATTATCAAGAAAACCTAGAATTAGATGACTTGGAAAAAGGTATAGATCAAACAGATACTGTGGACCAAATTACTATCAAAAAAGTAATGTCCAGAGAGATCAATGAATATATATCTGGAGATAATAAGGGGCAGATTATTATGGTATTGGTATCTAGCCAAGTTATTAATTATGATAAAAATGGTACTAAAGTTGAGGAATCAAATAGTTATTATAACTCCAAGGGATTTTTAAAGGATCGAATATATAGGAGATTCGAATATGATTTAAATGAAAAGTATCAAAAGGAAAAAATTCGAGTATACAACAATCAGAATTACCTAATAGAAACAGAAAATCTAAGATATAATGAAAAGGATAACTTAATTGAACAAATTATTCAGGAGCCAGGGGGAACTATTATTGGCAAGGTTTTTAATGATTATGATATATATGGGAAATTGATCGAGCATATTCGATATGGACAGGATGGGAGAAAATTAAGATCTATAAAAAATTTTTATGATCAAAACGGAAAAAAAATAGTTGAAAAAAATATTGAATTTCTTATTAATTCAGATGAATCTAGGAAAATAAATAAAAAATTTACTTATGATAGAAAGGGCAATTTAATTAGAATAGATGATAAATATTTTCGAACATATTATTTTTATGATGACTATAATAATTTAGAAGAAACAAAAACATTTCTGGTTGATTCTAGTAATCCATCTGTACAGGAAATTATTGTAGCAAAAACAGTTTATAGATTTTCATTTTATTAAAATGATTTATAATGTAGTTTTATTTTTGAGTCATATAGATTAATAAAACAGGTTAGTATTAATAATGATTTTGTTTATGAAACCATTTTCTATATCAATTGATAATGATGAAAAATATAGGTTTTATTGTTTTATTGTGGAGTTTGATTAATTGATTATGTATTTTATCCTTTTAGTGTGGCAATATAAATAATAAATGCTTAAGGAAAATTAATGTCGAAAAATTTTAATAATAAATTGTTTGAAGAGCATATTTCGGATTTAATAATTGATAAAGAGAATCTTAGATATCTTGAAAAACAGAAAATGATAATGAAAAAGATAGTTTATATCCTTGCTGAAGAGAATTGGGTTGATGAAGGATATTCTGAATCTCAAGTAAAATTCTGTAGAGAATTTTTGGAGGACTATGCTTGGGTGTATGCTGTCAATGAATTGATAACTATTCAGAATGATAATGGGACATTTAAAGTTATGCCTGGTGTTAAAAAATGGTCAGATAATTACGAAGAAAATTTTTTAAATGCTTACTTAAAAACTAAGGAATTAAAAGCGAACAAAAAAAATATTGTAGAATCGGATAATTTACGATTTAAAAATTCTTTTTATAAAATTAGCAAAGCTAAGAATCAGGAAGATTTAGTGAAAAAAACTATAGCTGTTGGCGAAAAGTATGGTATTTCAAAAAATGATCTAATATCAGAAAGAGGCTATAATTTAGATTTAGAAGGAAGAATATTGGATAATATTTGGAACGATATATAACTAATATCAGGATAAATCATTGCATTCTATTCGAAAAGTCCTAGCTATATGCCTGTCTTTTTTATTCTACTCAATAGAGTCTGCTGTTAGCCTAGATTACATAGAGTATAGGGTTTATTTCCAAAAAGCCATAGAAAATTATAAACTTAATCGTTTTGAACTTGCGGAAGATAATTTTCATACTATTCTTAATAATTATAGAGATTATAGAGACCCCGCCGCTCATCTTATGTTAGCAAAATCACAGTATCACAAAGGTGACTGGGATCAGGCATTTCGAACATGCAAATCATATTTATCTAATTATCCTAAAAGCCCTTATGAATACCATGCACAAATTTTATTAGGAGATATATTACTGCTACAGGGGGAAATCACATCTGCATTTGAGAATTATCTTCGTATTCGGCCAATTTTGTCAGATTCAACTCAATTACAAGGTATTGATAAACGTTTACTTATTTGCATATCAAATGATTTAAAACCTCATAGAATAGAAGGATTACTTTTTCAAGAACAAGATAAATCTAATCAATCTATTTTAAACTTAGCGAGGGCATATAAGGCTTGGAAGAATGGTAATAGTTATGAGTTTGAACTCATTTTAAGAGGGAAAAATAGAAGTGATTTTCCTTATATATACAGAAAATTATTTGAATCATTATATACCGCTTCCAATAGAAAATTCTTTAAACAATGTGATATTGCAATAATTCTACCTATTACGGGGAAAGATTCTTCCCCAAGTCTATCTTATCTTGCAGGATTGTCAGAGTTTATAGATGATAATCTTAATAATATTGCATCGCGTTTTATTGTTTTTGATACGGAAAGTAATGATGTAAAAGTTTGGAAAATTCTCCAAAAAATTTCTTTGAGTCGTAATATAAATTGTATACTGGGACCTATCAAAGATTCTCATATACTTATTGCGTCTGGTACTACATCATCAATCCCAATCTTAATACCAAAAACTAATTTGGCGGGCATAAGTGAATATTCTGAGAATATTTTTTTCCTTACTCCTACTGTTAAGACTATTGCAAGAAGGACTGCAGAATTATTAGTAGAGGAAATGGGTTTGGAATACATAGCCATATTATCACCAGGGGATGATAATTCATCAAATATTACAAAATATTTTATGCAAGAATTAAACCAATTAGGAATTTCACCTGTGGCAATTGAATGGTACTATGATAGCCCAGAGAATATATCAAGACAATTTAAATCAATTCGTAAAAAAGCTTGGTCTTTAAAATCAGAAGAAGATCAATCAACCAATATGATGGATATGACTATTGACAGTTTGGAAGGTCTTTTTGATGTAGATGTAGAAGACTTCTTTGATTTACCAGATTATAATAAAAATAAAAAAATGACTAAAAAAGATTCATCAAAAATTTTTTTAAATACTATTCAGGCTTTATACTTACCACTTCGTCAAGGAGAGCTCACCTATATTGGAACCCAGGTTCCATTATATAATTTAGAAACGATTATTATTGGCAATGAATATTGGTTAGATATGGATGTTTTAAATCAAGACCTTATTGGCCCTCATGTACAAGGTATGCGAATTATCAGTGATGTCCGTTCTCCCAAAATTATGAATACAAAACTTCAATTTAGTAATTTTTACGCTCTTGGCTTTGATCATGGTGATTTTATTAATTCTATTAGTATGAGATCCAATGGTACCAGAAGATCTTTTTACCAAAATTTGAAAAATCAAAATTTTTTTAATGGTCTTGCTACATCTATTAAGTTTGGAGGAAAGAATAAAAATAGTAACCAATCAGCACAGGTATTAGAGTATAGAAAAAAATCGATCATCTCTATAGGTATGTTTGATGGAGATTCTATTGAGGTCATGTTCCCTTAATGTTATTAAGAGCATGGTCAGATTATTCCAACATTTTTGTGGGGAAAAAGGTAAAAGCTGTTTTTTCACATGCTTCATTTAATCCTAATGGCAGTAACGATCAGGAATATTTTGCCAAATTAACAGGATTTAGGCCATCTAGCCTCATAATTCCACAACAAACCCATTCTTCAAATGTTTCTGTAATAGATAAACCAGGATACATAAAAAATTTAGATGGTATTTTTTCAAATAATACCGAATTAGTATGCTCTATTCGAGTTGCAGATTGCTTGCCTATATTTTTTGTACATCATTTTGATCCTTTGTTAGGCTTGGTACATGCTGGGTGGCGAGGATTGGCTAACGGTATTATTCCAAATATAAAAAAAGAATTAAATAGAATGACATTAAGGCTGTCTGACTTTCATATTTTAATTGGACCTTCTATTCATTCTTGTTGTTTTGAGGTAAGAGATGATGTAATCAGTCAATTTGATCCAGGATTTTATTTTCTAAAGGATTCAGGGAAATTTGAAGTAGACTTACAAAACTGGGCAAAAAAACAACTTCTAGATATAGGTTGTAAGGAAAAATTGATTACGATAATTAACGAGTGTACTTATTGTTATGATAGTAAATTTTTTTCTTACAGAAGAAATGGTAAACACGCAGGAAGGATGATTGCTCTAATTGGTTGGTTTTGAAATTTTGATTAAAAAATAAAATGACAATTTTAGAAGCAATTATTCTTGGTATTTTACAGGGATTAACAGAATTTTTACCTATTAGCAGTTCTGGCCATTTAGTTATAGGGCAAATACTTCTCGGAGTTCAACAACCAGGAAATGAATTTGAAATACTGGTGCATATAGGAACATTGGCTAGCATAATAATTGTTTTTTTCGATGATATTCGCTCAATTATCTATTCTCTTAACACAAAAAATACTCAGAATTTTATTTTTTTTATTTTAGTAGGGAGTATCCCAGCTGCTCTGATTGGCTTTGCATTGAAAGACACGTTTGATTTACTTTTTGAAAATATAATTGCAGTCGGTTTTGCTCTAATTACTACTGGTATTTTGCTTATTGCATCAACATTTACTAAAAAGGATAAAAAAGCCTATTCTTTTTTTTCATCATTTTTGATTGGATGCGCGCAAGCAATTGCAATTATTCCTGGAATATCTAGATCTGGCATTACTATAAGTATGGCACTCTTTTTAGGGTTGTCATCAAAAGATGCTGCACGTTTTTCTTTTTTAATTGCAATTCCAATTATCATTGGTGCAGGATTACTGGAGACAGTTGAATCAGGTGGTAGTTTTGAATTACCCCTATCGATTATCCTAGGAGCTTTTTTTACATCTTTTATATTTGGTGTTTTTGCACTAAAGTGGTTACTTGGGATCTTGGAAAATGGGAAATTTTACTACTTTGGGATTTATTGCATAATTGTTGGGTTTACAGTTACAATAATGAGTTATTAAATGGGTTTAACTGGAATTATTTTTATTCTCTACCTTGTCTTTTTGATTACTGTTGGTATCTGGACATTCAAACTAAATAAGACACAGGAAGACTATTTATTAGCAGGTAGAAGACTTGGCCCTTTGGTAACGGCATTTTCTGAGCGAGCCTCGGGAGAGTCAGCATGGCTTCTCTTGGCTTTGCCTGGAGCAGCTATAGCTGTTGGCCTGGGAGAAGCTTGGACAGTTTTAGGGATCATTTTAGGAATTATTGTATCGTGGACTTTGATCGCTCAAAAGCTCCGAGAACAGACAGAAAAATATAATTCACTAACGATACCAGATTTTCTACATAAAAGGTTCAATGATTCATCTAATATAATTCGAATTTTTTCTTCAATTGTGATAGCTTTTTTTTCTTTGTTCTATGTATCTGCACAGTTTCATGCTTCTGGAAAAGTTTTAAATTCTCTTTTTGGGATTTCTCCCATAAATGGAATAGTTATAGGAGCTTTAGTTATAATTTTATATACTTTAATGGGAGGATTTTTAGCAGTGGCATGGACTGATCTTCTTCAGGGAATATTAATGATTGGGACACTAGTTATACTCCCTCTTGCTGGATTTATAGAGCTTCAAAAATCTGATATATCTTTTTATACAAGCCTTAAAAGTGCTGAATCAATTTTGGAAAATTATAATTCTTCACTCTTTAGGGGCAGAAGTGGTATTAATGCATTAATAATTACTATAGGAGGATTAAGTTGGGGTTTAGGTTATCTTGGTCAACCTCATCTGCTGATTCGCTATATGGCGATACGTAATTCTGAAGAAGTTAGTATAGCTAGAAAAGTCGCTATTCTCTGGGCAATTCCTGGTGTAACAGGAGCTTTTTTTATAGGATTATTATCTTTAGAATACTTTGGGATTAATTATTTTTATAAAGTATTAGAAAATGGTGATTTAATTATGGTTACAGATATAGAGCAAGCCATGCCGTTATTGGCAACTAAAATATTACCACCTATTTTAGCAGGATTATTTATTTCTGGAGCAGTAGCTGCTATGATGTCGACTGCTGATTCTCAGTTATTAGTTTCCGCATCTGCCATCACCGAAGATATTTTGCACCAGTTTTTTGGAATTAAAATATCTGATAAAAAATTAGTCAATCTTAATCGATTCGCCATCGTTATTTTGGGATTGATTGCATTTGGGATTTCTATATTCTCAGAAATTCAAGGAAAAAAGATTTTTGGTGTTGTGAGCTATGCCTGGAGTGGCCTGGGTTCTGCATTTGGGCCTGTTTTAGTTATGACTCTTTGGTGGAATAAAACAACAAGAGTTGGTGTAATATCAGGTCTTGTTGTTGGTTTTTTTACTACAATTATTTGGGCAAATATTCCAGGATTAAAGGAATTGATTACTGAAAGAATGACTAGTTTTGTTTTTGCATTTATTGCTGTTTATATCGTAAGTCTTCTTACGTTGGAAGTTAAAAATAATGAGGATAAATGAAGTTTTATCAAATATAAATAAAGATAACATTGATCCTGTCTATCTTTTAAAAGGGAATGATTATTTTTTACATTCCTTCTTTATCCAAAAGATATCCGAAATACTTTTTTACAAAAAATCAGTTAATAGAACTTTGATGGTCCCCGATGAAATGAAAGGGAAGGAAATTTTAGTTCGCTTAACCACAACTGACCTGTTCAATATGAAAAAAATATTTATATTGAGAAATCCACAACAATTAAAAGGTAAAAACTCTGATGATCTAATTTCCTATTGTAAGGCACCTATTAGAAATCATGTACTTATTATAATTTTGGATGATTGGATAGAAAAATCAGCCTTTGCAAAAAAAATCGTCAATATTTTAAATCCTATCGATACTAGGACCCCATTTCCTAATCAAATGATAAAATGGGCACAGTATTTTTTCCGCACAGAAGGTAAAAAAGTTCAGTCTAATGTTATTGAAACTATTGTTGAGATGGCTGGTGATTCACTTGCTCATCTAAAAAATGAGATTGAAAAAGTCTGTATTTGGTCTGGAGGAAGCAATACGATTAAAAAACAAGATTTAAAACAGTTTTCGGGTTGGTCAAGAGAAACACAGCGTTGGGAATTTTTGATTGCACTTGGTTACCAAAACTTAAAAGATGCTATTTTTTTAGGAAAAACTATTATTACTCAAAATGAAAATTTAATTTCACTTTTATATCCACTTACTTATTTGTTTCAAGAAATATTATTTTTAAAAATGAATCGTGGAACTTTTCATTTAAATCGTGGTTATATGCCTATATCACCATCGGTAAAGAAACGTATTCCCGAGTTCTCAAAGATGTATAGTAAGAAAAAAATAATATTGGCACTTAATTACCTAAGAGATATTGATAAAAGACAAAAAACAACATATATATCAGATGAAACAGAATTACTCTATTTTATACTCCATGTCATTGGATAATCAGCAATCCTCATTTGCTTATACTGATGAACAGTTAATTTCCAGATTTCAATCTGGTGATAAAAATGCATATATTGAATTAGTGAATCGGTATCGAGATCGATTAATGAATTATGTTTACCAGTTTTTAGGTGATATAGAACAATCAGAGGATATTGTTCAGGATACAATGTTGAAACTATATGAAAAAAAACATTATTATAAAGAAATAGCAAAATTTTCTACTTGGATTTACACTATTGCCAGAAATTTAGCTAATACGGAGTTAAGAAAAAGAAAGCGTAGAAAAGTGACCTTCTTAAGCCGAATGAGCCATGATGACTACAATTATGAATTACCCGCTGTTCAACCCGATATTGGTCAGGATATCGAAAACGAATTTATTAATAAGCGAATCCAGATCGCTATCCATGAATTACCCGAAAATTATAAAACAGTAATTATCCTACGAGATATTCAGGAGCTTCCTTATGAGGAAATTAGTTCTATTGTTGGCGTACCATTAGGTACGGTTAAATCTAGGATTAATAGAGCGAGATTGCAGCTCCAGGCTGAATTAAAAAATTTAAGATAATAGGAGGAAATACATTTGATGAATCGTTATGAATTTGAAGATCTAATTTCAGAATATATAGAAAATTCTCTTTCCTTGAAAAAAAGGAAGGAATTTGAAAAATATCTAAAGGAACATTCGAAAGCACAAATTTTGGTAGATGAAGTCCGCTCTACAATTAATGAAATAAAAAATATCAAACAAGTACAAGTGTCAGAAAATTTCAATGAGCGTTTATTGAAACGGATAAATAATGACAAATTGAATAATAGGTTTAATTTAGAAAAACAAAAAACATATTTCGGGTTCACTCCAATATATGCTTCATTAATGACAGGATTGATAGTTTCATTTTTAATTGTAAGCTTAAATTTCTTTGGCCCAGAAAAAAATTCAATAACCCCAAATAAATTTTATGTAAATGATCCTATATCGAAATCCTCTAAACCAATTACCAATATAGTTGACCCACAATCAAACAATATAGAAGAGAATAAAGATGATAGTCTTAATCAAAAATCTCTAAATTCCCCTAAATTAGATTTTACTAAAAGGATGAAACTTGTGAATGATTGATCGCTGTTAAACAGGTTTTAATCTCCGATTAAACATCTTAATTTTATTGACGAGGAAAGTTGTTTAATGTTTTCGCATATTAATCTAGGGAATTTTACAAAGGCATTCGTTGCTTTTTGTTTTATTGTTTTTGTCTTTGCACTATTATCTACATCGAACAATGTTACAGCAGAAATTTTGAGATATATTGTATTGGCTGGAGTAATTCTAATTTTGCTGTTTTACAATTATACTATAGAAGAATATGGAACTGAAAAAATTTCAGAATCAATAGAATCACAAACCAGCCAAGATAATTTTAGAAAATCAAAAATAATAGAATTTTCGCCAACAAGCAGTTTATACAATGAGCTCCAAGTGTTAGTGCAATCAACTGTAAAATCATTAAATCAAAGTTTTGAGACAGCTATTTATATGATTGATCCAGAACTTCAAGTATTTACGTTACAGCAGGAAAATGTAAATAGTTTTTCAAAGACAATTTCATCAAGCAATAAGATTATTTCAAGATTATTAAGTTCAAAAGAGAAAAATATCTGTCATCAAAAGGATTATCCAGAATCATGGAATGAATTATTTGAGGCTGAGACCTGGCGCGGGAGCGAATGTGTTGTTATTGGTAAAGTTAATTTACAGGAAAGTATTGTAGGTTTTGTTATCACTAGGATTAATCATTTTAGCGATATCACTGAAAAAGATAATGCATTTTTAGGAGAACTTGGCCAATTTATTTCATATGGGTTGAAAAATTTAGATTTTTTAGAAATACAAACTGAAAAAGTTGAAGGAAGGCAGAGAATCCTTGAACTTTTATCATCTTTAAGTTTTAAATCAGAGGATTCTGAAGCATTGGAGCAGTTTAGAATTTTATTTAACTCCTTTTTTAAATTTGATTGCCTTACTGTATCTACAAAAATGGATACTGGGCAAAATTGTATTATCAAGCTAACAGAAGGAATAAATGAAGGTCTAAATGTTGGTAGTGAATTCAATGTTCATGGATCACTCCATGGTTTGCCGATTTCAAATGGAAAGATTATACACACTCTAGATTGGAAGGATGAATACCCAAATTTGGGTCGTTTCACCACTGGTGCTGATGACGATCCAAGTTTTAGTGCTGTTTTGGGCGTTCCTCTTATAATTGACGATAAAAATTTAGGCTCTATAATTATGGAGAGAATCGGACCAGATGCATTTACAGAACGGGACAAAGAAAATTTAGTTCTAATCGGTAAGGTAATGGGTACCGCAATGTATTGGATTCATGAATATGATAAAATTTATCAGGATGCTACTCATGATGGCTTATCCAAGCTCCTTAATCATCAAACTTTTAAAAAAAGATTCCAAGATGAAATCCTTAGAGCACAGCGTTTTCAACATTATATGACAGTCATAATGTTTGATTTAGATAAATTTAAACGGATTAATGATACACTTGGTCATCCTTATGGAGACTATGTCATTCAAATGGTCTCAAATATATTAAAAGAAAATGTCCGTGCAATTGATTTAGTTGCACGCTATGGTGGGGAAGAATTTGTAGTTATTTTAATTAATACAAAGGCGGAAAATGCCATGCCAGTAGGTAAACGTATTGTTCAAAATATTTCTGAATTTCCATTTAATATGGATGACGAGGAGGTGAAAATGACTATAAGTGCTGGGATGGCAGAATACCCTACTCATCATAAATCTATGAAAGAATTGATAAATTACGCAGATCAGGCAATGTATAAGGTCAAAAAGCAAGGTGGAGATAATATCATTCTTTTCGATTTTCCTGAGGAGAATTAGAAGTAATAATAATGAAAAATATTTTATATTATTTTATTGGATTTAATTTTTTTCTATCAGGACTCTCAGGAAATGTTTCTAAAGAAAAACAAGAGCTTGCTTTACATCATTTTATGCAAGGTGAATTCTTAGTTGATCAAGGTAACTATTCTCTAGCCGTTCTTGAATTTCAAGATGCACTTGATATAGATCCGAATGCGCCAACTATCCATGTTTCTATAGCTGGTGCTTACCTAAGACTTGGGAAAAATAAACGGGCAAAAAATCATTTAAATATTGCTGTAGAGCTTAACCCAGATGAAATCGAAGCATTTGAGATTTTAGGAAAAATCCATTTAATGGAAAAAAGTCTATCCCATGCAGAAGAAGTATATAAAGAGCTTGTTCGTTTAGATTCTATGAATATAGAAAACTATTTTTCTTTAGCTAATATTGCAAGAATTGAGAAAAAATGGGATATAGCCATTGATTATTATCTACAAGCTTATAAAATTAATTCTATAGCTATTAAAGGTCTTGAGCAAGCACTCCAGATCTGTCTTGCCACGAATAAATTTGACCGTGCAGAAGATGTTTGTGATTTTCTTTTAAATGAAGAACCTGATAATGAAAAGTATTTGGAGACTTTGCGGGATTTAGCTCTATTCAATAATGATTATCATAAAGCTCTATTAACAATAAATAAATTAGAAATTATAAGAGGGCCTTCTGCTCAAACATTGATCCAGAAAAGTGTTTTATATGAAGAATTAAATGAAGTAGATAAAGCATTGGAAGAAATATCAAGAGCCTTTGATAAAGATAGTTTAAATATTGATGTTATAGATCGTTTAGTAAATCTGTTATTAAATGGGGGAAAGCTTCATCTTGCCCAAAAATATAACCAAATAATAATAGAGAAATTTCCTGATGATGTAAGAGGATTTATCAATGCAGGATTTTTAGCATTAAATAACAATAAACCTGATGATGCGATAATAATTATAGAACCAATTATAGAAAAATTTCCTAGCGAATTTACAATTCATTACATTCTTGGTACTTCTTATTATCAGTTAAAAGATTATTCAAATTCAGAAATATTTTTTTTAAAAGCATTAGATATTTTTCCTGGTTCTAGAAATACAAAACACAATCTTGCACTTATTTATGATCACATTGGAAATTGGCCCAAATCAGATGAATTATATCTTGATCTAGTCTCTACAGATAGCACTGATGCTCAAGCATATAATAACTATGCATATAGTCTTGCAGACCGCGATCAAGATTTTGAATTTGCTTTAGAATTAGCAAAAAATGCAATCCGATTATCTCCGAATTCAGCACCATATTTGGATACCATTGGCTGGATTTATTATAAGTTAAATGATTATGAAAAAGCTATAGCGTTTATTCGAGAATCCTTAAGTATAGATTCAAGTAACTCTGTAATTAAAGAACATTTAAATATAATAATTAAGGCTAAATCACTTCATAATAAGGATAAAGGTTCTCAACAAGCTGGGATTATAGATACGGTTAGGACCACTTCACCATTTAAAGAAAAATAAATGTCAGTCCAATTGATTTTATTTCTGTTTTTTATCATTGGATGTAGTACCCCGATTAAAAATGTTAGTACTGCAAATATTCCTTTAACAGTAAAAAAATATGGATTTTTACAGAATTCTTATATTTCTTGCACTGGCAGTGGAAAGATTGATTCAAAAGGACCATTCTCTGGAGAGTTGAAATTTAAATATATGTCACAGAATGATAGTTCATTTATGCAATTCAAGGATTTTCTTGGAAGAAAAGCTCTGCTAATGTGGCTTACTCCAGATGAGGTAATTGCATGGAATATTATTGAAAATAAAAAATATAATTATGATCAAATACTGGAATTTTTTCCTATCTTTACTTTTTTTAATTCAAATGACATGACACAGTTTTTATGGGGAGCTCAACCAATTCTGAAAAACTTTGCTAAAAATAATTCAGTTGAAAATAATAAGGATTTATCTTTACAGTTTAAAACAGGATATATTGATCAAAATCCACTCTCATTAATTTCAGCAACCTTCAGGGATCTCGATTCTAATCAATATTTGAAAATTGAAATTGAAAAAAGAATTCATCATAAAACTGTTTTGAATATTGGTGAACTATGGAATCTTATCCAGAGTTGATATGAAAATTTCTATTATTATTCCCGTTTACAATGAAAATGATTCACTTCCAGAACTGAAAAATGAATTGGATCATAACCTATCAATTTACCCAGAACATGAAGTAATATTTATTGATGATGGTTCATTTGATGGCTCAACAGAATATTTAATAGATATTTGTAAACAAGATTCTAATTATAAATTAATTCAGTTTCATCGAAACTATGGGAAGTCAGCTGCCTTAGCTGAAGGATTCAAGATGGCTACGGGAGAATATATTATGACTATGGATGCAGATTTACAAGATGATATAACTGAAATTTCTAATTTTATATCTAAAATAGATGAAGGATTTGATGTTGTTTCAGGTTGGAAGAAATCTCGAAAGGACCCATTAAACAAAACAGTTCCTTCAAAGTTATTTAATTTTGTAACTAGGTTGATGACAGGTATAAAAATTCATGATTTTAATTGCGGTATTAAAATGTACAAAAAATCCGTAATCAAGACATTAGACCTTTATGGAGGTCGACATAGATACATTCCAGCGCTTGCGGGTCAAAAGAATTTTAAAGTATCAGAAATTGTTGTAAACCATCGCCCAAGGATCTATGGAAAAACAAAGTATGGCGGTGGACGTTTATTCCATGGATTTTTTGATCTATTAACAATATTATTCCTTAACAGATATACACAAAGGCCTTTACATCTTTTTGGATTTTTCGGATTGTTTTGTATTTTAATATCGATATGTTGTGAATTTTATGCTTTGTATGATAAAATTGTTAATTCAATTCCCTTCCAGGTACATTTTGCATTAATAGTTTTCGGTGCTATGGTATTTGTATTGGGGCTTTGGTTTTTTTCTATTGGTTTGATTGCCGAAATGATTGTTTCTGCACAACAAGGTAATGAGGATCGCGTTAAGGATATTGTTGGATAGAAGTAATTTCTGCTACAAGTTAATATTGAAAATTATATCCTATTAGCAGGAATAATATGAAAAAACCATTCATTTCAATAATAACACCTACATTTAATAGATGTGATGAAGTTTGCCGCTTGATAAAATCAATTGATGCCCAAACTCTCGATCATTCTTTATTTGAACACATTATATCCGATGATGGTTCAACCGATGATACAATAAATTTTGTGAGTAAACTGAAGGATGAAATAAAATTTCAGCTTTATTTTATTACTCAATCGAATCAAGGCCCTGGTGCTGCTAGGAATCATGGTGTAGAAAATTCATTAGGAGAATTAATTTTATTTATTGATTCTGATTGCGAAGCTGATGAAAACTGGTTAGAAATAATTTATAATACATATCTAAAAAGTCCTTTTGGCGCTTGCGGAGGTCCAGATGCGTCAAAAGCGGATTTCACTGCCATCCAAAAGGCAATTGATTACTCTATGACTTCCTTTCTAACTACAGGAGGAATGCGTGGTCATAGTGAAAAAATGATGGCTAAGTTTTATCCCCGTTCTCATAATATGGGGATGACAAAAATTTTGTATGATAAAGTTGGTGGATTTGGATCGCTTCGTCATGGCCAGGATATTGAATTAAGTAATCGCATTCATAAAAGTGGCACTACCATTAAATTTATTAAAAATGCTATTGTTTATCATAGGAGGAGAACAACTATTAGACAATTTTTTAAGCAAGTATTTAATTGGGGTGTAGCCAGATTCAACCTATTTCGCATCGATAAACAGATGCTGGAACCCATCCATTTGATTCCATCTATATCTTTAATCTTTTTTATCTTTTTTATAATAATTGCTTTAATTGGTTACAGAATTTCCTATTATATTTTGCAAATAGGTATAGTGATGCTTATGTTATTATCATTATGGGGTGGGATTAAAAGAAAAAGTTTGGCTGTTGCATTATTATTACCAATTATTGTTCCTATCCAAATTGGAGGCTATGGATTAGGGTTCATTTGGGCTTTTATTTCTAGTTTTTTATTTGGAAAAAATTCTATGGTTGGCTTTGTAAATAAATATTATGAATAACGGGTTGAATTATGACTGAATTACATACAAAAAATCTTTTTGCATGCATGTTAATGTTTATAATTCATCTTTTAATAATGAAACCAATGGTGATTGATGGTTTAGGACCTCAAGGAGTTGATGTTATTGCATCTAAGGGTGAAAGCCATCAAACAAGTAATTATAAAAAAAGAACTGGTGAAGTCGCACTTTGGAACCCTTATTTGTTTAGTGGTATGCCTAAGTATATGCGCTTAGGTCCGCAAACACCTTCAGTTGATACTATAATAAATTTTATCGGAAACCTTATTGGGAACATGTTTCTTTGGTATATTGTTGGTTCATTAGGTTTCTTTTTCTTCATGCGTTATATGGGGCTATCTGTAATTGCTTCATTTGCAGGTGCAATGGCTTTTACCTTACTTCCTCATTATCAATCACTTTGGATAGAAGGACACAATGTAAAATTTCGTGCAGTTATGGCGGTCCCATGGGTCGCTTTTACGTCTAGATATTTTTTTGATACTAGGTCTATAATAGGTGCAGCTCTATTTGCACTATCATATGGAAATCAAATTCGCACGCAGCATTACCAAGTCGTTTTCTATACATCAATGTTAGTTTTTGCAATTGGTATTGCACCAATTTTAACTGATCTAATTAAATATCGCATAAACCGTTTTTTTAAAACTGCTGGTTTATTGTTTTGTAGTATTGCTTTTGCTCTTATGCTTGCAGCTCAACCACTCTTTCTCGCTGGAGAATACCTTCCTTATTCAGCTAGAGGAAGTTACACAACTGATATTAACCTAGAAGTAAATCCCACAAAGAAAAATAAAGGCTTAGATTTCCAATCAGCTACACAATGGTCAACTCATCCATCATCACTTATTTCTTGGATTATTCCGCGGTTTGAAGGTGGAATGTCTTCTGAAATTTATAAAGGGGAAAATTATCCTCATCTTAAAGGTCGATCGGTACCTGGCTATTGGGGGCATATGCCATTTACACAATCATATGAATTTTTTGGTTCAATAATTATTATGCTGGCTTTACTTGGATTTATTCAAAATCGCAAGAATATATTATTTATCAGCCTGGGCTTATGTGCACTTATATTTTTGCTTTTATCTTTTGGTCGGCATTTTGAAGGTTTTTATAAAATTTTCTTTAATTATGTCCCCTTTTATAAAAATTTTAGGGCTCCAATGATGAGCATTACATTAACAGGATTCATCATTTGTATGTTCTCTGCATTTGGATTTCAAATTTTAGAAAAAAACATATCCCTAAAGCACAAAAATAATTTTTTAGTAATCTCATTACTATTAATTATAATTGGAATCCTTACTTGGTTAGGATCTTCACAATTATCCTTTCAAAAAATTGGAGAACAACAATATACTCCTGAGATAAAGACAATGATTATTTCAATAAGAAGAGAATTATTAATAGAAGATGTATTTCGATATTTTATTATTGTTGGAATTTCAATATTGATTGTTATTGGCGCTATGATCAATAAGATATCAAAACTTGGAGCGGTAATTAGCATTATTGTTTTAATGGGACTGGATCTTATATCAATTCAGATGAGAAAACCCGTAAAATTTGTAAATATTAAGCGACTGGAAAAAAATCATTTTCAAAAAACTGGAACGGATCAATTCTTGTTAAAAAATCCAGGACCATTCAGAATTCTTCCAGTAGGAAAATTATTTGGAGATAATCGTTGGAGCTATTTTCATCAAAATGCAGGTGGCTATAGCGCAATAAAGATGAATCGAATGGAAGAGATTTTGAAAAATTCTCTATATGCAGGCTCTATAAAAGATGGAGGTTTAAATCAAAATATTTTAAAAATATTGAATGTGCATTATGTGGTAGCGTTGGGTATAATTGACAGTCCTAACTTTAGTCCTGTATATAAAGATTCACAGACAGGATGGATGTTATTCGAGTTTAAGGAAAAAATACCTCGTGGATATTTTGTGGGCAATGTGGAAACTATTGAAGAAGCTAGTAATAGATTACGTCGTTTGAATAGTGCAACATTCAATCCGATGGAATCTGCTATTATAGAAACAACATTAAATGATAGCATATCTAATCCAGTTAAGACCGAAGCTAAGATAACTAAATTTTCTCCTAATAAAATCAACTGGAAAGTTTCAACAGATGTGAAATCATTATTTGTAATGTCTGAAACTCCGTATAAACCAGGATGGAAAGCTAGATTAGGTAATAAGGAAATAGATATACTAACCGTTAATCATGTAAATATGGGAGTAGTGATCCCAAAAGGAGACCACAAATTGAGTTTAGTATTTTATCCTGATTCTTATTATTTATATGACACTGTCGAAACTATTTCAGCTGTTTTCCTTTATGTTATAATTATTGGTGGTGTATTTTCACGAAGAAGTAATTTGTATCTATTAAACTATAAAAAGTAATAATGTGTGGCATTAGTGGTATCATTGCTGATGGTAATCAGCAAAGGAATATTGAAACGATGTGTAAAATGATGGAACACCGTGGGCCAGACAATTCAAGCTTATATAGGCACAAAAATATTTGGTTAGCTCATAATCGGCTTAGGATTATCGATTTAAAAACAGGTGACCAGCCTATATTTAATCAGGATGGGTCAATTGGTGTTGTATTTAATGGTGAGATTTACAACTATTTGAAAATTAAATCAAATCTTGAAGCATCTGGATATATTTTTAAAACCGCAACAGATACTGAAATTTTAGTCCATTTATATGACCAAAAAGGCTTAGAAATGTTTAATGATTTAAATGGAATATTTGCATTCGCTATAATTGATAAAAAAAAGAATAGAGTTGTAATAGCTAGAGATCACTTTG
>TARA_B100000686_G_C16806204_1_pt1 | contig 19599 bp, 17 predicted proteins | sample TARA_B100000686 | Tara Oceans TARA_B100000686 (sample SAMEA2622733) | marine metagenome | biome: marine biome (ENVO:00000447); feature: marine epipelagic mixed layer (ENVO:xxxxxxxxx); material: "saline water (ENVO:00002010), including plankton (ENVO:xxxxxxxx)" | depth 150 m | reverse complement strand
TATTTCTAAATGCCGTATTTGTAAAAATACAGACTTGATTGAAGTATTAAACCTTGGTAATCAAGCACTTAGTGGAGTATTTCCTAAATCTAAAAATATCAAAATAACTTCTGGTCCTTTAGATTTAATAAAATGTAATAATGAAACTAACCCAAATTATTGTGGATTATTACAATTGAAACAATCTTACAATATTGAAGAAATGTATGGAGATAATTATGGTTATAGATCAGGGTTAAACCCCACTATGATCAAACATCTCGAACATATTACAAAAAATGCATTAAAATATGTAAAATTATATCCAGATGACATAGTAATTGATATAGGTAGTAACGATGCTACTCTTTTAAAGTCATATCCTTTTAACAAAAAAATAAATTATGTAGGTATTGATCCTACATCAAATAAATTTCGCAAATATTATCCCAGCTATATTCATCGAATTTCAAATTTTTTTGAAAAAGATTTAATTATTAATAAATTTAATAATTATAAAGCAAAAATAATCACTTCTATAGCAATGCTATATGACTTAGAAGATCCAATGAAATTTATGAAAGATGTTTATGAAATATTAGATGATGAAGGTATTTGGTATTTTGAACAAAGTTATATGCCTAAAATGATTGAAATGAATGCATATGACACTATATGCCATGAACACTTAGAATATTATGGTTTAAATCAAATAAATTGGATGGCTAAACAAATCGGTTTTAAAATATTATCTTTAGAATTCAATAATACCAATGGTGGAAGTTTTGCAATTATAGCTGCAAAAAATAATTCAAAACATAAAATTAAAGACACAGAAAAAGAAATTATAAATACATATTTAAATAAAGAATCAGAATTTTCTTTAATGGATCCATATGTTAAATTCAATCAAAAAGTAAATAAACATAAAAGTGACCTAAATACACTTATAAATGATATATTAAAACAGAATAAAAAAATTATAGGTTTAGGAGCTTCTACAAAAGGAAATATTCTTCTGCAATTTTGTGAATTAGATAACTCTAAAATACAATATATAGCTGAAGTAAATGAAGATAAATTTGGTTCATATACTCCAGGAACAAACATACCAATAATTTCAGAACAGGAAGCAGAACCTATAAACCCAGATTACATGATAGTCTTGCCTTGGCACTTTAGAGACTTTTTAATAAAGAAACAAAATAAGTATATACAATCTGGAGGAAAGCTCATATTTCCTCTTCCTGAACTTGAAATCACACCTCAATAATAACTATGCTGAAAAATAAAATAAATTTATTTAATACACTTAACGGTAGAATATTATTTCTTATAATATTATCCACTATTACACTGCAAATTATCTATTTTATAACTTTTCAAAATAAATATGGTGAATTAGGTTATACAACTGAGTCATATTATCAAGATACAGCGATTAATTTAATAACATTTAAAAGCTATAGCCAAGGTGATCCGCCAGTAAATACTGCATATAGGCCACCATTGTATCCATTTACTCTAGCTGGAGTTTATACTATTTTTGGAAAATACCCTCAATTAGCAATTATTTTAAATAATTTATTTATAATTATTAGCCTATTTACTACATATCTAATAGGAAAAAAAATATCCCCCTCCATAGGCCTTATTTCTGCTATATTATTTGCCTTAGATCCGGTAATTTTTGTCAACGCAAACCGTATTTCAGCTGGTTCTCAATATTGTATGCTTATTAGTCTATTTGTATTTATAACAATTAATAATTTTGATAGAAATATAACTTTAAAAAATAGCATATTAAGTTCTTTGATTCTTGGTCTAGCAACTTTTACTCGCGCTTTGACGTTATATATATCTATCCCTATTTCAATAGGAATATTTATAGTTCAAAAATATTTGATAAAAAATTTAAATCTTAAAAAAACTATTTATTGCATATTAATTTTTATTTTAATTCAAATATTAATAATAGGCAGTTGGATGGTAAGAAATTACAAGCAAACAGAGAATTTTACTTATGCTAGTATGACCTCAACACATTTGGGAGGATATTTTATCCCTTTAATCATTTCTGAGAAGAAAAATATTTCTTACGAAGAAGCTCAAAAAGAATTCAAAGATATTATTGAAAAAGACAACTATTCTAATGTTTCAGATAATAAGAAACACAACATAGTAACAAGCAGATCTATAGAAATAATCCAAGATAATCCAATAAATACAATTAAAGTTATGCTGAAACAATCCCCTGTTGTTTTTTTAAATTATCCTCAAACATCTGCTAGTATATTTCTAAATAATGAAAAAACTCTTAAATTGAACACATTCTTAGTAGATTATCATTTAAGTAAATCTTCTAAAATGGATGTTACTGGATACATAAATTATATAAAACATTACGCAGAAAACAACCTGATCTTTCCATTAATCCATGCCATTGTCTTTAAATCCTATCTTATATTAATGATGTTAATAGGCATTACAGGATCAATATTACTATTAATAAATAAAACCCATAGGCCTAAAGCTATATTTTTAACTATAATGATGATATATATAATAGTTATATGTAGTACATGGCCTACTGCAAGATTAAGGTTAACTTTATTGCCAATTAACTCTGTTTTCGCAGCATTTGCCCTTACGTATATATACAATTATTTAAAAAAAATAATTCATAAAGAAAATTAAAATGAAATATAAAAATAAAAACATATTAATCACAGGAATTAGTGGATTTGTTGGCTCATATTTAGCTGAACACCTAATTAAATCTGAAGCAAATATATATGGATTAGTAAGATGGAGAGCTGACGGAGATACTCCCAGGCATATTAGAAAACATGGCTTAGGTGAAAACGTAACTTTACTTTCTGGAGACTTGCTGGACCAAGGAAGTCTATCAAATGTGATTGCTAAATCTAAACCCGACATAGTTTTCCATCTAGCAGCACAGTCATTTGTACCTAGGTCATTCAACTATCCTGGTGAAACATATTCAACAAATACAACTGGCACAATGAATTTATTAGAGGCAATTAGAAATCAAAATATTACTCCCAAATTTATCTTTGCTGGTAGTAGCGAAGAATATGGACTAGTTTATTCAAATAAAAAACAATACTCTAAATTTATAAAAGAAAGAGGTAATTTGTTTCCTGAGCCTGAAAAAATACCCGAACTTCCTATAAATGAAAATAACCCTCTAAGGCCAATGTCTCCATATGCATTAAGTAAAGTTCAAGGTGATTATATGGTGAGAAGCTATTTTATGTGTTCAAAAATACCAACTGTAGTTAGTAGAGCATTTAACCACGAAGGCGCAGGACGCGGGAGTATGTTCGTATCCTCTGTTATTGCTAAACAAGTTAGTCAAATCAAAAACAAAGGTATTCAAGAAGGTATTGAAATAGGCAATGTCAATTCTTTTCGAGACTGGAGCCACGTAGAAGATATTGTTAAAGGATACTGCTTGTTAGCAGATAAAGGCGTCCCTGGAGAAGTCTACAACCAAGGATCACAAAGAACTGATAGCATATTAACATATATATTATTAGCAATTAAAGAGATCAACTTAAACCCAATAAAAATAGAAACATTTAAAAATGGCAAATCAGTAATAGATCCTCTTGAAAGTGATAAAAGTAAAATATTTGATATTCATTTTAATAAAACTAAACTAGATGCTTTAATATTAAATGAAGAAATTTCTTTCAATTTAAGTGATGAAGGTATATGGATTACAACTGAGAAAGGTAAAATACCTGTATATTTTAATCAAAAGAGATTTCGTTCCCTAGAAGTGCCAATATTATTATCAGATACTACTAAGATTAATAAATTAGGATTTAAAGTTGAAAATAATCTTTCTGATATCGTAAAAGATCAAATACATTATTATTTAGAAAACTAAGACAGAATAAATTAATAAATTTTATGAGCATAAATAATCCTTATATTGTATTATTTTTCGCAATATTCACCGCAGTAATTAGTCAAATATTATTTCGATTTGGTGTAGGAAATATAGGTGAAATAAATCTTTCAAAATCTACATTCCCTAATGAAATCTTAAAAATAATTACCTCAGTACCAATAATATGTGGCCTGGTTTTTTATAGTTTTGGATTTTTAGCTTGGATGAGTGCAATGTCTAAATTAGGTTTGAGTTATGTATATCCATTTACTAGTTTAAATTATATATTAGTACTAATATTTTCTTGGATTATTTTTGAAGAGCCACTATCTCTTATTAAATGGCTTGGAATACTAATTATCATTATTGGTATATTTTTAGCTTCTAGAGGTTAATTTATTTCAATGATAAGAGTAAATATACTCTCTACAAAGAATCCTAACTATTCGTTAATATTTACTCCCATATTTGTTAACAAAAAGATATTAGAAAGTATGGGAGTAAATATTAAATTTTTTGATAGTATTTCTAATGAATTATTCAATGCAGATTGCGTAATCATAAATAACAGAATATATCGAAAAAACCCTAACAAAACTCGTGACTCTGATATGTTTAACTTACTCGAAAAATTAAATAAGAAAGTTGAAAAGGTTTATTGGTTAGATACTACTGACGGTACAGGAACTACTCAATTCCAGTTTTTACCTTATGTATCAAAATATTTTAAAACACAAATATTAAAAGACAAAAATAAATACCTTAAAAAATATTATGGAGGTCGTATTTTTACTGATTATTACCACAAAAAATTCCATGTTAACGATTCTGTAGAATATACAGATATTGAACCTGCTAAACAAGATCAATTACATAAAATAGAGATTTCTTGGGGACATTGCCTAGCAGATTTTGGTAAATATTCAACTATATTAAGAAAAATACGTAAATTTTTTCCAATAAAGACATTCTATTCACAAAACTTCATTAACTCTTACACTAAAGCTCAAACAGTCAATTTTCGATTTAACACTAATTATTCAAGAGAAACAATATCTTTTCAAAGAAACTTAATTCAAAAAAAAGCAAATGAGATTGGATATTCAACTAATAAAATACCTAGAAAAAAATATTTTTCCGAATTAAAACAGAGTAAACTAGCTGTATCACCTTTTGGCTGGGGAGAAACTTCATATAAAGATTTCGAAATTATTATCAACGGAGTTGCTCTTATCAAACCAGACATGTCTCATATGAGCACTTGGCCAGAGATTTACATAGATAATTTCACTTATTTACCTATTAATTGGGATTGCTCAAATTTGTCCGAAACTATTGAAGAATCTACAAAAGATGATAAATGGCAAAAAATAAATCTTCAAGCTCAAGAATTATATAAAAAATCTTTATATGGTGAAGAAGCTGAATTTGACTTTAATAATAGATTTATAAATATGCTTAATTAAATCTAAATACGATGTTCACATTTACACACAAAAAATTATTAAAAATAATAATAAAAAAAATAACTCCTAAACCAATATTTATATATATTATTAAACCTACAATTAGATTTATTTTATCAAGAATATTCAATAAAAATGGATACAGAATTAATATAGGAAATGCGGGTGAATATTTCATGTCATCTGATTTTATTTTTCGTGGATGGGAAGAATTTGGTAACAGGCATAATAAAGGGTTTAGTGTTTGTATAGAAAAATGTAAAAATAAATCAATTTTTTTCGATGTTGGAGCACATATTGGGTTATATTCATTACCTGTTAGTCAAATTTTAAAACCTTCTGGTAAAGTAATAGCTTTTGAACCATCCAACAGTAACTATGAATACTTAGTTAAACATATACAATATAATAAATTCAAAAATATATTCCCTCATAAATTGATTATTGGGAACAATAATATTGATGAGGTTACTTTTTATGAACATTCTACATATAGTAGCCCATTAAGTGGAATTATCAAAAGATCAAAAAACCCATCTGATAAATTTTTTGCTACAAAGAAAGCTCAAATTTCTCTGGATTATTTTTGTGAAAAAAATAAATTAATTCCAGATGTAATTAAAATAGATGTAGAAGGTTCAGAATTAAATGTTCTTCAGGGAGCAAAAAATATTTTAACTCAATATAAACCGATAATATTTTTAAGCGTTCATCCTGAACACTTAAAAATATTAGGACAAAAAACTATTGAAATTAATAATTTTTTGGAAAAACACGAATACAAAATTTATTATACTGATGAAAGCATAGTAAATAACGAGCTAAAATCCGAAGAATATATATGTATATCGAAATGAATTTGATAATATAAACAATATGCAAAATAAAATATTAGGAATAATTGGATTAGGTCATGTAGGGCTCCCCACAGCTTTGGGATTTGCTGAATTAGGATTTCAAGTATTTGGTACTGACCAAAAACATGTTTTAGATTCAATAAACTCAAATAAAATTCCTTTTTATGAACCTGGTCTTAATAAATTATTAATTAAACATATAAATAATAATTTCAAATTAGTTGAAAACATTCCTGAACTAATGGCAGAATCCACAATCCTATTCATATGCGTTGGAACACCTGAAGGAGAGTATGGGAAATCTGATTTGTCAGCAATTGAAAAAGTAGCTAAAGAAATTGGCAATAATTTAACTAGCTATAAATTAATAGTAGAAAAAAGTACAGTACCAGTGACAACTGGAGACTGGATTAAAAAAATCATAAATCAAAACAGCAAGAAAAATATAAAATTTGACGTTGCTAGTAACCCAGAATTTTTAAGAGAAGGTACTGCTATTTATGACCTATTAAATCCTGACAGAATAGTTATAGGTGTAGAAACTGATAAAGCAAAAAACTTGTTGACCGATATATATAAATCTTTTGATTGTCCTATATTTACTACTGACATGAAAACTGTAGAAATCACTAAACATGCATCAAATGCATTTTTAGCAATGAGAGTATCTTTCATTAATATGATATCTGATATATGTGAACGAACTGGAGCAGATGTTACAAAAGTTGCTACTGCAATGGGGCTAGACCCCAGAATAGGCCAATCATATCTCCATGCAGGAATAGGTTATGGAGGATATTGTTTGCCTAAAGATATTAGGTCATTAATAAATATAGGCAATGAACTTGATTTAGACTTACATCTATTAAAAAGCGTTGAATTAATAAATAATCAAAGAATTGATTTAATCTCAGAAAAAATTAAGCTTCATTTGAAAAAAGACCTTGAAAATAAAATAGGGATTTTAGGATTATCCTTTAAACCAAATACAGATGATATTAGAGAATCTCCAAGTATAAAAATTGTAGAAAAATTGTTGAATGAAAACTATGAATTATATTTACATGACCCTCAAGCGATTATTGAAGTGAAAAAATATTTCAATAATAAAAATGATTTAAACTTAAATTATTGTAATTCAGTATACGAAGTAGCTATAAATAGCAATATTGTTGCAATACTAACGCCATGGAATGAATATAAAGATTTAGATTGGAGAAAAATAGCTACTTTAATGAAAAATCCTACTGTAATAGATGCTATGAATTTAATGGACCCTAAAAGTATGAAAAATCTAGGGCTAAATTATATTTCGGTTGGTAGATAATGAAAAATAAAAAATCTGTATTAATCACAGGAGGAGCTGGATTTATAGGATCCAATTTATGTGAAAAATTTATTGAAGAAGATTGGAATGTTATAGCTGTAGACAATTCAATAACTGGCACGATAAAAAATTTTGAATCAATAAAAAATAACCCCAATTTCAACTTGATAGAAAAAGATGTAAGTTTACCCCTAAAAATACCTGGTAAAATAGACTTGATTCTACACCTCGCAAGCTTGGCAAGCCCTGTAAAATATGTTGAATATCAAATAGAAACACTTTGGGCTGGATCATTAGGCACATTTCATACTTTAGATTTAGCAAAAGAAAAAAATGCTGTATATCTCTTATCATCATCTTCCGAAGTATATGGAGACCCTAAAGTATATCCTCAAAATGAAGATTATTGGGGAAATGTAAATCCTATAGGACCAAGAAGTATGTATGACGAATCGAAACGTTTTGCCGAAGCAGCAGTAATGGCTTATTACAGAAGTTACAATGTTGATACTCGTATAATAAGATTGTTTAATGTCTATGGACCCAAGATGAAAATTGATGACGGTAGGGTAGTCTGTGAATTTATAAGACGTGCCATAAATAAAAGATCTATTCAAATATATGGTGATGGAACACAAACTCGTAGCCTATGTTATATAAAGGATACAATAGACGCTATTTGGCTTATAACTCAAACAAATGGGTTTAATGGTGAAGTCTTTAATGTAGGTAATCCTGATGAAAAAACAATGATAGAACTAGCAAAATTAGTTTTAAAGCACACTGAATCTAAATTGAAAATCGAATTTCTACCAAAAAGAACTGATGACCCTCAAAGACGCTGTCCTGATATATCAAAACTTCATAAGTTAACTGGTTGGAGTCCAAAGGTTAATTTATCTGAAGGTGTAAAAAAAACAATAGAATATTACAAAAATCAATTATAACTAGATAAAAAATCAAGAGGTAAAAATGCTAGAAAAAGTTTCTAAAATTATATCTGCTTTTACAGATGAACGAGGAGAAATAAAAAACATACTAGAAAATCCAATTAATCATGTTGCAATAATAACTTCAAAAGCCGGATCAATTAGAGGCAATCACTATCACCCAAACGATACTCAATACTGCTATCTAATTAATGGCAAATTTGAAAGTCATGCAAAAGATATTAATAATGATAAATTAGAAAAAGAAATTCAAATAATAGAACCTGGAGACCTTGTAACAACTCCTCCAAATATTGCACATGCTATGAAATTTATAGAAGACTCAACATTTCTAGCTCTTACTTTAGATCATAGAGAAAATATTAGATTTTCAGATCATACAATAAAAATAAATATTTTATGAATTTAAAAAACAAAATTATTGTTATCACAGGCGGTTCTACTGGTTTAGGAAACAAATTAGCTGAATTATTTATAAAATCAGGTAGTAAAGTAGTAATTTGTTCACGTAAAAAGCCAAAAAACCTCCTAAACAATCAAACATGGAAAAAAGTTGATATATCTAAACAAGACGAAATAAAAAAATTTACCAATTGGATAAAAAAAGAATACGGAAAAATAGATATATTAATTAATAATGCTGGTTTTGTAGGAGAATTAAAAACTTTAGATAAAATTAATGACGTAGAACTTGAAGAATATATAAAAATTAATTTTATTGGAACTTTTTTAATGACAAAGTATTCATTAGGACTAATTGATAAACATAATGAATCTTGGATAATCAATATTTCTTCTCAGGCAGCCAAAAAACCTGTGCCTAATTTATCTATATATTCTGCTACTAAATCTGCTGTAACATCCATGACACAAGCCTTAGCAAAAGAATTAGAAGGTACTAAATTAAATTGTATTACAATTTGCCCTGCGGGAATAAATACTAACATGAGAAAAAAATTATTTGGTAAAGATGATGCGTTAAAACAGCAATCCACAAAAAGTGTAGGTGATTTAATTAAGCAAATAGTTGAATCTACAATAAAAATACAAAACGGATCTGTGATATTAATAAAACAAGGAAAAATAGAAAATATTGAAATCTCACCAAATAAATAAATGCAGAATTTGCAAAACAAATCTTAATGAACCTTTTTTATCGTTAGGATATTTACCTCCTGCAAATAATTTACCTCAGAACAACTATGAACCTGAAGATAAATATCCTTTAGAACTTGTATTTTGTAATAAGTGTAAATTAGTACAACTTAATTATGTAGTTAATCCAGAAAAATTATTTACTAATTATCTATATTCCTCAACTAGTGGTATGCTTGAAAACCATTTCATTGATTATGCGAAAAATGTAGCACAAGTTATAGGATTAACACAAAATTCAGTATTAGTTGATATAGGTAGTAACGACGGCCTATTGTTAGAATGCTTTAAAAAGCATATTTCACCTAACGTAATAGGAGTAGATCCATCTATTAATTTAGCTGATATTGCTAACCTCAATAATATTAAAACTTATTGTGAATTCTTTTCATATCAAACTGTCAAAAAAATTTCAGAAGAATTTGGTAAAGTTGATTTGATTACAGCCAATAATGTTTTTGCACACATAGAAGATATAACTAATCTAACAATAAATATTAGAACATTATTAAAAGATAACGGAGTATTTGTAATTGAAGTACCTTATTTAAATAATATGATAGAAATTGGTACTTTTGATTTAGTATATCATGAGCATCTTTCATATTTTTCAATAACTCCCCTACACTATTTTTTTGATAAATTGAAAATGAATATATTCAAAATAGAAAAAATATCTACCCATGGAGGATCTGTTAGAATATTTATTCAAAAGAATACAGGCATTCATCCAATTGATAATTCTGTAAAAACATATTTAAATAAAGAAAAACATTTAAATAATGTTAATGTATATCAAATTTTTAATAAAAAAATTAAATCTTCAGTCGATAATTTTAAAAATCAATTAATATCAATACGAAATCAAGGTAATGTAATAGCAGGTTATGCTGCCCCGGCTAAAGCTAGTACATTATTAGGTTACTCGAATATAGATAACAACTTGATTGAATATATTGTAGATGATAATCCTCTAAAACAAGGAAGGTTTCTACCTGGAACTGGTATCCCTATAGTTAATACAGAGTTTTTGAAAAATAATATACCAGATTATTTTGTGATTCTTGCATGGAATTTAGAAAAAATAATTAAAAAGAAACTCAAAAAAACAATTGCCAAGAGATTAAATTACATAGTGCCTTTTGTTAAATAAATTATTATTTAATTTTATGATTCTAATAGAAAAATTACAGAATAAAATAGATCATTTTAGAACTTTACTTATTTCATGGACTAAATTTGTAAAAGTCTGTCAAATAAATGGAGAAAAAATTAAAGTAGATATTACTAATTCTAGAGACTTAACTAGAACGAAAGCTTATATCACTAAAGAACCGGATACTTTAGACTGGATAACAAATTATATCTCCGAAGGAGATAATTTTTATGATATTGGTTCTAACATAGGGTTATATTCAATTTACGCTGTAAAAAAACATGTAAATAAAATAAAAGTATTTGCTTTCGAACCTGAATCTCAAAATTTCTCAACATTAAATCGTAATATTTATTTAAATCATATGTCTTCAACTATCACGTCCTACTGCTTAGCAATTTCAAATAAAGAAGAACAAGATAAATTATATATACGAAATAACCTCAGATCAGGCGAAGCTATACATGGATACAAATCAGCTTATGACGATCAAGGAAATTTATTTAATCCAGTTCATATTCAAGGAGCAAGTTCTCTTAGCTTAGATGACCTATGCTTTAAATATACGCTTGATTTCCCAAATCATATAAAGATAGATGTAGATGGACAAGAATATCAAATTGTTTTAGGAGCTAAAAAAACATTACTTGATAGTAGGTTAAAAAGCATTTGCATAGAAATTACTGAATCAATTAATAAAAATACTGAAACTAATCAAATATACAAAAATATAAAATCAGCAGGCTTTGAAATAATCAAAAAATCCCCAATAGGAAATCGAAAATCTAAAAGCTTCAACGTGATTTTTAAAAGAAAATAAATATTTATATTTAAAAATTTACTAAATTTAACTAATGAATAAAAATAAAAATTTACTCATATTATCGGCAGATAATTTTTCAACAAATAGCCTTATTTCCAGTTTAAAAAAACTATGCGATAAAGATCTAATTGAAATTGACATAATGGTTTTTACCCAAAATACTCCAGAAGATATGTTAAAACTTATAAGAGACAACTACAAAGGAAAAATAAATATTATTTATGGATCAGATGCTTTAGCCAGTATAGATATGGATGTTAAGTTGAATATAAATAAATTAATTTCTGAGATAAAAACAAGACTGAATTATATTGCATTAGAAACTGGAGGAGAAAATTGGGCTAAAAAATTTGATTATTTATGGTGGAAAACTTCTTTATCTGAAAAAAACAGCCCCTCAGAACCTTATTGGTTTGAATTATTTAAAATAGTTTCAATATCAAATCAAATTAAATCAAACAATTATACTAATTATATAGTGGTATGTGATGATAATTTAAAAGAATTGATAAATCAAATAAAAACATCCAGTAAAATACAATTTATCGATTCTCTAAATAATAAAAAATTATTTAGATTTCATAGGTTTATACTTGCTAGATTCTTAGGTTTAATTTGTTTATTAGTTTCAACAATTTTAGCAAAGATTTATTCAAATATAATTGAATTATTAAATAAAAAGACAATAAATAATAAACATCCTATTCTTTTATATACATGGTTCCCCAGGGTTTGGACTAACAAGTCTGGAACTTTACAAGATATGTATCTTGCTAACTTACCAGACCAAATAAAAAGAAAATATAAAAATAATTATACTTTAATTTTAAGAATATATGATAAAACAAATTTCCTATCTCCTATTACTTATATTAGAAGATTGGCAGTTTTGTACAAATCAAATTTTATAATTAAAAACTCCATAATCTTAGAATCATTTGGAAGCCTTAAAAATATTATTTATAAATATTTAAACCTATCAGATATTTTAGAATTTAAAAAAATGTCCCAACATTCAAAATACAAATCTGTATACCTCTGGCATGGATTTGATTTATATAAATATTTTCATAAAATGAACTGGAAATCTGTTTTGGTACATTGGCCACATTTAGAAATATTAAGTGAAAATTCTAAACTAGTAACAAATAAATTAAACCCCAGTGCAGTATTATTATATTGTTATGAATTTACATACGGCAAATCAATTACGCAAGGAACACGTAATAGCAATAAGAGTATTCCTATAATTGGAATGCAACACGGTCCTATTACGAATATGAAACTATTATATACTTTTGATATAAATGAAGTTGCAAATCATCCAGAGTATAATAACCCATCACCTTATCCAGATATTTTTTCAGTTGATGGAGAAATAGCAAAAAATATATTAAAACAAAACAATATCCCTGATTCTAGGATTGCAGTTACTGGCCCAGCTAGATTTGATGATGTATGGAAACAAATAAATTTAAAAAATACTCAAACTTTCGGTAAAAAAATAAAAGTTTTAATTGCTCCAGGATTACATGACACAAATTATGTGTTATCACTATCTCTTCCAGCACTTTTATCCAATCCAAATTTAGAAATCATAATTAAACTTCACCCAAAAGTTAGTAACAAAAAATTCCAATCATTAATAAATAGATATCATCATTCACAACAAAATAAAACCTTAGGCAAAATAAATATTTCTACAGAGCTCAACATTTATAAACTTATGCAAAAATCAGATATTTTCATCACGACATATTCATCCACATCAGTTGAAGCATTAATGTTTAATTTACCTATTATTTTATTAATCCCAAATCATATACCTGATATGAGTATTTATCATAAAAATGATGTGGAAGTGCTTAAAGCATCTTCAATTAGTCAATTAAAAAAACATGTTGAAAAAATTATAAACAACAAAGATTATTGTAAAAGCTATTCTAAAAATCTATCTATAATGCTACAAAAAACATTTGGAGAAGTTGATTACAAATCAACTCAAAGATTAGCTGAATTATGCAACAAAATGACTTTAACAAAATAATGTTAAATAAAAACTCTAAATTAATACGTGAAATTATCCGAACTCGAGAAATCGAATTGGTATTTAATAAATTTCCACAAAATCATTTTGAATATTCCTTAGAGCTAGGTGCTGGTAATGGAACACAAAGCAGAAAATTAATAAATTGGACATCTCATTTACTATCTACAGATATAAATTTTAATAGGTTGGAATATGAAAGAAATTCAAATATTGATTATCAAATTTGTGATGCAAATATACTTCCTTATAAATCTGAAACTTTTGATTTGATTTATTCATCAAATTTACTAGAGCATTTGTTAGATCCTAAGTTGTCGCTAAATGAAATGCATAGAGTTTTAAAAAATGACGGAATAATGATACATATTATTCCAAATCGATTTTGGAAATTATCTCATTTACTATTATTTTATCCCAATCAATTGCTTTTACTAATAAGAAAATTAATAGGTATAAAAAATCCAATTGAAAATAAAAAGAACTTAAACAATTGGTCAAATATAAAAAAAAGACCTCAAAAAAATAAAATCCTCAATAAGATTTGGCCTAAAGTTCATGGTGAATATAAAAACCACATATCCGAATTTGCAGGTATGGGATATAGTAATTGGAAAAATTATTTTAATAAATCATCATTTAAGATAATTGGGTATATTGATAAATTACCAGTACATTCTCCGTATAGGCTTGGTTTAAATAGAATAAGAAAGTATTTAGAATTCCTAGGACTTTCTTCTTCACATGGCTTTGTTCTAGTTAAACAATCTTCAACAAAAGATCCAATATTACCTTTTAATTTTAAGAAATAATTAATCATGAAAATTGCATTATTAACACCTTCATTTCTACCCAAAGTCGGAGGAGCACAAATTTTCTCGCATAACATATCTATAGCATTAAATAATTTAGGTCATGATGTAGATGTATATGTACCTAAGCATAATTTTGATGAACTTAATAAAAATTTTCGAAAGCTTTTAAAACCATTACCTAGGTACTTTTACACTCTACCCAGAATAATGCCAACTTTAGGAACATATTTTTCTCAAAAATACTTGTCCTATATTCAAAAAAAAAATAAATATGATGTATGGTTAATAATTACTACATATCCAAGTGGAATAATAGCAAGTTCTTTAAAAAAAGATACTACATTAATACTTAGAGCATCAGGCGAAGATATACAAAAGTCAGAAAAACTAAATTATGGAGTAAGACTTAATAATAAAAAAGAATCTGAAATTAAAAAAACTATCCAATCATATAATTCATTAGTTGCTCTAACAAAATCAGTAGTAAATGATTTTATAGATCTTGATGCTTCAATAGAATCGATAGAAATTATACCTAATGGAGTAGATTTAAAATTATTTCGAATGACTCAAACTGTCGAGAATATACGTAAGAAACTTACTTGGCCTATTGATATTCCAATAATATTGACTACTGGTCGAAATCATCCTAAAAAGGGATATGATCTTATTCCAGAGATAGCTTACAAAATAAAAAATTGTGGAATAGAATTTAAATGGTATATAGTTGGAAAAGGGTCTGAACAAATAAACGATAAAATTAAACACCTAAAACTAGAAAAATATATTATAACTTTACCACCCATTATTCCAACTGCAAGTAATGATAACGACTGGAGATTTCCTAACCAAAAACTAGTTGAAATGTATCAAGCTGCTGATATTTTCGCATTCCCTTCCCTATTAGAAACATTTGGCATGGTTCAATTAGAGGCTATGGCAGCAGGAACAGCTGTTATATCAACTGATGCTCCTGGCTGTAAAGATGTGATAAATGATGGAATTAATGGTCTACAAGCAAGGGCGGGAGATATAGATCATTTTGTATATCAATTAAATAGACTCTTAAATGATCAACATCTAAGAGAAAAATTGATAAAAAATGCTTTGGAATTTGTAGAAGATTACAAATGGGAAAATATTGCTAAAAATTATGAAAATTTATTTTTAAAATTTATAAAATAAAACTAATCGAATGGAAATTTATATTTAAATGTTTATCATAAAGCAATTCAGAAAAATCAAAAGATATGGAATATTAGGAATAATTCCTTTAATTAAACATGCTTTAAAATATTATTTTATAAAATATTTTACCAATAAATATTTTTACAAAAGAAATATATATAACTATCAATTATATCTAAGGTTATCCGATCCAGGGTTATCTAGAGATTTAGCAATAAGAGGAACCAGAGAAGAACAGCTAAAATTTATAATTGATAAAGAAGTAGGTCCTGGTAACGTTATTTTAGATGTTGGTGCAAATATTGGATATTACTCAATTATGCTAGCAAACATTGTTGGAAGTAATGGAAAAATTTATGCTTTAGAACCTGAACCAACAAATTATCAAACATTGAAAAAAAATATTACTCTAAATAAACTTGAAAATATAATTGAACCTTATCAAATGGGTGCTTCTGACACGAATTCACCTAGATTTTTGTACAGATCCAAATATTCAAATATGCACTCTTTTATTCTTCCAGAAAACGATATTTTAGATATAAAAAACCCAAAAAGCCAAATAGAAATAAAAATGACTAATTTATCAGATTTCATTAGTAATAAAGAAGCTATAGATATGCTGAGGATGGACATAGAAGGCTATGAAGTAGAAGTACTATTAGGGCTTCAAAATGCAATCAAAAACAATACATGGACAGGTAAAATTCTATTTGAATGTCATTTTAAAAAATATAATGAAGCTCATAGCATAAAAAATAAATTGGAATTTTTATTTAATAATGGATATAAAACTAGATATGTTACATCTACTGATGAACTCAAACCTAGAATTAGAAATCTTGGTTATAAACCAATCAAAATTATTCAAACGAATGATACTAGGTTTAGAGGAATATACGAAAATATTTCTAACTCTGATACTATCCAACTTATTTGTAATTCAGGTGGGGTAAGAGATGTATTATTTGAAAAAAGTTTTCATTAAACAAACTAAATGAAATCTAATATAAAACTAAATATCGGGTTCTGGGTTCCTAGGCCATCTAGGGGAACAATTCTAGCTGAAAAACTACGTCAAAAAGGACATAAAGTAATTATCTATCATTTTAATCCAATAAATGGAGAAGAAGAAAATGTTAAGCAAATAAATTATGGAATAAAGCATACACTAGAACTACTAAACACACGACATGATATATATTATACAGCTCATACTTTTGTACCTGCCCTACAACTTGCAATAAATAAATTAATCAAAAATAAACCTTTTATATTTAACCCAGGTGGCGTAATATGGGAATATTACAAAGAAAGGTCAAACAATTCAAAATTCAATTTATTAAAATCCTCTATATATCCTAAAATTTTAAATTTAATTTTAAATAAAGCTGATTCAATTATAGGTAATAGTAAATTCCTAGCTGGAAAATTCATAGAAAAATATCCCCAATATCAAAACAAAATCACAAGTATTTATAATGGAATCAACTACGAAACAATAGATAGTGGAAAACCTATTTCAAATTTATGGCCTAAATCGAAAATAAAAATATTATCAGTTTTGACTCTTAATTTTAACAATAAAACTGATGGAGCAATATTGCTAATTAAAGCATTTGAAGAACTATGCGAAAGAAACCTCGATGCTTCTTATTTAATTGCGGCTAAATCTTCAAATATAAAAATATTAAATAATATAAAATTAATAATTAAGAAATCTAAATTTAAAGATAGAATATTGCTGTTAGAAAACAGAACAGATATTCCAAATATACTTAAATCTGCTGATCTATTTTTATACGCTACACCTGAAAACTCAAGTGATAGTCTCCCTAGGTCCTTATTAGAAGCACAAGCTGCCGGGATACCTTCAATAACTACTAATACTACTGGCTGTAATGAAATTATAAATCATAATCAAAATGGTTTGATAGTAGAATATAACAAATCTGAAATTGCTAAAGCATCTTTAAAATTAATTAAAGACCCAACTAAATCATTGGAAATGGCAAATAATGCTTATAAAAATGTAAGAAAAAAATTTAATTGGGATGATATGGCAAATAATTATGAAAAAAAATTTTTAGAGATATCTGAAAAATATCACAAATACTAAAAAATATAAAATAAAGTAATGAGAATTTGTAGAATAACACCTACCTACCCATCAGATATAAACCCTGGAATTGGATTACCTAGTTATTATATGACTAAAAATATCACATATGATACTTTATTAATAACTCGTAAAAGACCTGGTACAATTTTAAAAAGTCCTGAACATGTCAAAATTGTATTAATTCCTTTTTTTGATTCTACTATAAGTGACAAAAAAGGAATTAATAAAAAAATTGCCTTATTAATAAAAATATTAGGCTATTTAACTTTTTTTATATTAAGTATTTTTCATATTTTAAAATTCAAACCCCACATAGTACATATTCACACTCCAATGCCTATACTTCATGCAGTATTTGCAAAATATATATTAAAATCAAAAATGGTAATTACATTCCATGGTACAGATATTAACTCCTTGAAAAAATGGAGCCTACTTAATATATTGATAAAAAAATCTGATAAAATTTGCTATGTATCAAGATCAATGATTAATAAATTAAAATGTTTTTTTGACCCGGAAAAATTAGTCTACACACCAAGTGGAGTAGATACTAAATTTTTCATTCCAACAAAAACAAATAGAGATAATACTATTTTAATGGTAGGAAATCTAAGATGGCAAAAATCTTATAATATAGCATTACTTGCATTTAGCAAGTTTCTTCAAAGTAACCCAGGTTGGACTTTGAAAATAGCTGGGTCTGGCCCTCTTAAGCAAAACCTTATAGATATAGCAGAAAAATTCAATATATCAAATAGTGTAAAATTTTTGGGGACTTGTTCAAGGTATAAAATACTTGAACTTATGCAAAAAAGTAAACTTTTATTACTTTCTTCAAAAAGTGAAGCATTTCCAAAAGTAATACTAGAGTCTATATCTACTGGTACCCCAATTGTAGTCACTAACGTAGGTAGCTGTGCTGAAATTGCTAATTTAACTAAAGGTGAGGTAGCTCCGCCTGAAGAACCTGAAGAATTATGTAATGCTATTAAAAAATTAGCAAATAATCCAGAAAAATGGAAAAAATCATCTGTACTATCAAGAAAAATAGCCTTAGATTATTCTTGGGATAACACATCAAAAAATGTAATTAATATATATCAATCACTAATAAAATTATAACTACAATGAAGAAAAAAGAACCAAAAATTAAAGTATTACGAATAATATCTAGACTTAATATTGGAGGCCCTTCAATACACGTAATAAATCTAAATAAAGGTTTGGATAAAAAAATATTTCAGTCATTATTATTATGTGGAGATATATCAGATGGTGAAAAATCAATGCTTAATGAAGCAAAAAAATCAGGTATCAAATTAATATCGATTCCTGAATTAACTAATGAACATAGTTTCAAATTAAAAGATTTTAAAGCATTGTTAAAAATTTATTCAATTATAAAAAGATATAAACCTGATATAGTCCATACTCATACTGCTAAAGCTGGTTTAGTAGGAAGAATTGCAGCACATTTAGCATTAACACCAAAAATAATTCACACATACCACGGACATGTATTACATGGTTATTTTAGTAATCCAAAAACATACCTGTTACGTTTTATGGAGAAAATGCTAGCTCTAATATCTGATAGTTTAATAGTAGTAAGTGATAAAATCAAAACTGAATTGATTAGTTATAAAATTTCCAAACCATCAAAATTCAACATAATTAAGCTAGGATTTAACCTTGATAAATTTTTAAATAACCATATTTTAAAAAACAAATTAAAAGAAAATCTTAAATTACCATATAATTCTAATTTAATTGGCATTGTCGGTCGAAT
>TARA_B100000686_G_scaffold354646_1_pt1 | contig 19600 bp, 19 predicted proteins | sample TARA_B100000686 | Tara Oceans TARA_B100000686 (sample SAMEA2622733) | marine metagenome | biome: marine biome (ENVO:00000447); feature: marine epipelagic mixed layer (ENVO:xxxxxxxxx); material: "saline water (ENVO:00002010), including plankton (ENVO:xxxxxxxx)" | depth 150 m | reverse complement strand
TATACGGCGCGACATCGCTGTTATTTTAGAAAGGCAAACGTAAAAATAATATGTTGCTTGCTTCAGCCGCCAATTTTGTTGTTGCGCTATTCTAGTAGCGCACTAATTCGGCGAATGTCATCGGCGGTTAGGTCGCCGACCAATGCTTCTAGCTCAAGAGTTTCTAGGATAAAGTCGTATCGTTCTTTGAGGTGATTAAATTGGGCTAGAAATAAATCTCGCCGACCATCTAAAACCTCAGTAACTGTATTGATGCCGGCCGCTAGCCCACCTTCTTTAGCTTGCAAAGCGCTTTGTTTTGACCTAACTGCGCCAGCTAACGCGTCAATTCTTCGAAGACGGCTGTTGATGGACAAGAAGGCGCCCCGAGCTTGAATTTGAATTTCCCGCCGACTAGCTTCGAAATTGGCATACGCAGCCTCGAGATTCAAATCCGCCTCTTTTATTTGAGATCTCATCAACCCTCCCTTCAAAAGGGGCACCGAGAGCCGCAAAGTCAGCGCTGTTTGTGTAGTATTTTTTTTCTCAGTATCCGTAAAAGAGGTTGTTAGCGATGCCCCTAATGTAGGAAAGCGAGCCGCTCTTTTTTTCTCGGCCTCAAGCCTCACAACCGACAGATTGTGTTTCTCGGCCAAAAGCTTGAAATTATTAGCAAGCGCTGCCTCAACCCAGGCACCCGGATTATTTGGCAAAGGCTGGCCTAAGCTCGTTTTTGATCCTAGCCTCAAGAGTCGCCCAGTTTCATTGCCAGTCAAAAGCGTTAGAGCTTGTTTGACATCATCTAAAAGCTTAGTCGCCTCAATTCCATCGGCAATGGCGCCTTCATACATCGCTTCCGCATCAAAAAGGTCAGTCCGTGTCCCAATTCCGGCATTAAGCCGCTCTGTAGCCAGGCCAAGCCGCCTGCTTGCTAGCTCCTGAGTTTTCTCAGATAAAATTAAGTTGTCAGCCATGCTAAGCACAGAAAAATAAGCCCTGGCGGCCCGAAGAATTAGATCTTGTTCTGAGGCGCGATAATCGGCATCAGCCATAGAGACCCGGTATTTGGCTTGATCGAGGGCAATAGAGGCCGAGGAATTGTATAGGCTCTGAGTTGCCGATATAGAAGTGCGCAACGAATCACTATCTTTGAAGTCATCGTCGTATGTGCGGGTCAAATCGCTCCCGAAGGTAAGTTGGGGTCGCAGCGTAGCGCGGGCCTGAGGAACTGCTTGCGCTGCTGCGGTATGGCGTATTCGTTGAGCCGCGAAAACGGGGTCGTTGGCCCGCGCTTCGGAAAAGACAGCCCAGAGGTCAGCCCCTTTTAAAGCCTCCAAGTCATCGAACTCGTCGTTAAGGTCTACGGTTGGGGGCGGCTCCTCAATATCCTGAACAATTGAAGTTTCCGTCGGCGAAGCGATAGGCCCAGGCTCTACGACTACTTGTTTTAGTACGGGCGCCGAAGAGACAGGTATTTGCAGTGTTTGACCGACGACTATTAGCGCATCACTTCCTAGATTATTTAGGTTTATTAGGCCCTTACAGGCCACGGAAAACTTTTGGGCGATTTCGCAGGCTGTGTCGCCGGCGACAACCGTATACTCTTGATCAGCGAAAGCCGCGGAACCCCAAGGCAGCGCTATCAAAGCAGCTGCAACCAAAACCGAGGCCACAAAGCTTGTCAATGTTGAAGAAGCTCTCAAAACTTTAATCTATCAATCAAAAGCTAAATTTGCTTGGTTGTTCCGAGTTAGTTAGTGGGCGAACCACCGTGTCAAATAGAGACTTTATAACCCAGCCTTCGTTACTGTTATGTGAAAACATTTGTGCCTCCATCACTGGTTCTTGCCCAACTATAGCAATAAGCCTTCCTTTTGGTGCAAGGGCCTCAAGGTAGCTGTTAGGCAAACAGGCAACAGCGCCGGTCAAAACTATAACATCCCACTGATTTGCTGAAGGCCAACCTAGCCCTCCGTCGCCCTCGATTAGGCCTATGTTATTGATTTTATGGGAATTTAATCGGACGGTTGCTTGCTCAATGAACTCGGGATAGATATCAACGCTAGTAACATGTTGTGAGCAACTAGCCAACAAGGCAGTAAAGTATCCGCTCCCAGTGCCAATCTCAAGAACTCGTTCCGTTTTTTGAGGAGACAGGGCTTGCAGAATTCGCGCTTCTATTTTTGGCTGCCACATTGTTTCATTTTTGCCAATTGGTAGATTTAGATCAGCAAAAGCCAATGCTCGTTGATTGGCAGACACAAAAAGGTCTCTAGGTATTGCTTCAAAAAGTTCCAGAACCCAGTTATCGGTTACGCCCCACGGGCGAATTTGTTGTTCAATCATATTGAAACGAGCCAGCTCAAGATCCATGGGTATAATGTCTTGGGGTGAGAGTGGAGCAGCAGTTTAGCACGCGTGAATTGCTCGTTGAGGGGGATTAGACAAATATTATTTTTAGGCAGGATAAACTAGGCTTAACTAAACAGTCTTTATTAGTTATACCTAAGTCAATTATAATTCTTAGTGACGAATTTGGGGCAAACATAAATTGTGGAACATTGACCGTTTTGTGGGGTTTACCCTATACTGCGCGGCCGTTGGTCGTAAACCCAAAACAACGGCGCCGATGGGTGTTACGCTTCTGGCCTAAGGCGCCTAATCGAAGGTGGCGGATCGACCGAATGGACGCTAGGGGCGCTAAATTTTTTAGAGTGATCTCGTGGCACGTATTTTCGCTAGTGCTAGTGGTTTTGGTGCTGTTAGTGTTGGCTCCAGGAGAGACCCAATCCGCGGTCATGGGGTTCAGTGTAGGGGTGATTGGAAACGGCTATGCCATATGGAAGGTGTTTGTTTTGCCGAAAAAAAGGCGGGCACAGAACGAGGCTTTGTTAATGTATAGTGCAGAGTTTGGCAAGTTGGCAATTGTTACCGTTTTGTGCGTGGCTGTTTTCGTGGTTGTTGATGAAGTGCGAATAGGCGGTTTCGCGATTGGCTTGTTGGTTGCGCTAATTACGACTATTGTGTTGTTGGCTCTTCAAAAAACACAATTGCCTCTTAACGAAAATACAGAAAACTAGGCCAAAAAATGGCGACCGAAAAATTAACAACTACTGGCTACATAAAACACCACCTTCAAAATCTTACTTACGGACAGCATTCTGACGGAACCTGGGGGTTTGCCCACACAGCCCAGGAGGCGAAAGAAATGGGATTCTGGGCAGTGCACGTTGATACTATGTTTTGGTCCGTGTTGTTGGGCGTGGCTTTCCTCTGGCTGTTTAGGATGGCGGCCGTAAAAGCGACGGCGGATACTCCTGGCAGCTTTCTAAATTTTGTTGAGTGGGTGGTGGATTTTATCGACAGCCAGGTTCGAAGCTCCTTCACTCATAAAAATGACATGGTGGCCCCCTTGGCGCTGACTTTATTTGTATGGATTTTGTTGATGAATACTATGGATTTAGTTCCTGTAGACTGGATTCCAGAGCTAGCAAAGCTTATGGGAATTGAATATATGAAGGTCGTTCCGACCACAGATCCGAACGCCACCTTTGGAATGGCGTTAGGTGTTTTTATCCTGACAATTTTTTACAGTGTTAAGGTCAAAGGGCCTTTGGGTTTCGCGGCAGAGCTGACAATGCAGCCATTTCAAGCGAAAAACCCAATCTTAAAAATCTTATTTATTCCAATGAATTTCTTTTTGGAGTTTGTTAGTCTTATTTCAAAACCTGTCTCGCTGTCACTTCGTTTGTTTGGCAATCTTTTTGCGGGAGAGGTAATCTTTATACTTATTGCGTTATTGTTTTCTGGCGGTTTAGTACTAGGGGTCGCGGGAGGGGTCTTGCAGTGGGCTTGGGCGGTGTTTCACATCCTGATCGTGATGCTCCAAGCGTTTATTTTCATGACGCTGACGGTTGTATATATGGAGATGGCTCATAGCCACCATTAAATATAGGTGAAAATATTGTTAACGATTTCAAGCTGATGTTTTTCTAAATATAGGAGAAAGTTATGGGTATGGATATTGCTTTGCTGTACGTCGCTGGTGCAGCACTTCTTGGTATAGCAGGCTTTAGTATAGCGATAGGGGTCGGTATGTTGGGGGCTCGATTCTTGGAAGGAATTGCTAGACAGCCCGAGCTCTTGCCGATGTTGCGCAGCCAGTTCTTTATCATCATGGGCTTGGTAGACGCAATACCAATTATTGGTGTGGCGATATCTCTTTATATTATGTTCGCCATTGTCGGCTGAGGCGCCTTATTCCACTTAACATAAAAGATAATTATGAATATAAACGCGACCCTTATTGGACAAAGCATTGCTTTCGCGGTGTTTGTGTGGTTTTGTATGAAGTTTGTATGGCCCCCAATTATTGGAGCGCTCAATGAGAGGAAGGCTCGTATTGCAGACGGCTTGGCCGCAGCAGACGAGGGGCGAAAGGAAAAAGCACAAGCGGAGGAAAACGCGACTAAGGTAATTGAAGAGGCAAAGGGCCAAGCTCAAGAAATTATTCGTAGAGCAGAGCGGCGCGAAACAGAAATGATTGAAGAGGCCAAGACTACGGCGCGCGCAGAGGGTGAGAGGATTCTGGTAGCGGCGCGTGGCGAAATTGACAAGGAGACAAATCATGCTCGTGAAGAGCTGCGCCAACAGGTGGCAGGTTTGGCGGTGGCAGGCGCAAGCCAGATTCTCGAGCGTGAGGTTGATGCTAGCGCCCACTCCAAGATGCTAGATGACTTAGCCAAAGGACTATAGATTTGGCAGAGAACGCTAACATTGCTCGACCTTACGCACAGGCAATATTTGAGTTGGCTAATGCAGCCGGCAAGCTCAGCCAATGGTCTAACTCGCTTCTTTTAATGGCAACGGTTTCCGCTAATCGTGACATGAAGGCACTATGTATTAACCCAAAGATCTCAAAAAAGGATCTTGGTAAGATTCTGCTTGAGGTATGTGGCGGTCAGGTTGATGTTGAGGCAGCAAATCTCGTCCGGCTACTAGCGCAGAATCGGCGGTTGCTTGTTTTGCCTGAAATAGCACACCAGTATGAAGAATTAAAAGCAGAGGCTGAACGAACTGTGCGAGCAGAGCTAGAGTCGGCTTTGCCTGTTTCTGATCAAGAGCAGCAGCGTATTTCCAAAGCCCTGAAGCAGCGCCTAGGCCGCAATGTAGAGCTTGTGTGTAGAATCAATAAAAAGCTTGTCGGAGGGGCGGTAATTCGTGCCGGTGATCTAGTTATTGACGGCTCTGTTCAAGCCCGGCTAAACAAGCTCGCTGCGATAATAGGGGCAAGCCCCCCTTAAACCCCGTAATTAAAAGGAATAAGACATATGGCTATGCAGTTAAACCCATCTGAGATTAGCGAACTGATCAAAGAAAGAATCAAAGATTTTGATGCAAGCACAGAGGCTCGCACTGAAGGGACCGTAGTTAGCCTAACGGATGGGATCTCGAGAGTCCATGGCCTTGCAGACGCTATGCAGGGTGAGATGTTGGAATTTCCGGGAGACACGTTTGGGTTAGCATTAAACTTAGAACAAGATTCTGTGGGCGCAGTTGTGCTTGGTGATTATCAACATATAGTCGAGGGGGATACGGTTAAATGCACCGGACGAATTTTAGAGGTTCCAGTGGGAGATGGCCTTTTAGGTCGAGTGGTAGATGCGCTAGGAAACCCCATAGATGGCAAAGGCGCTGTAAAAACGGATGGGACATCTCCTATTGAAAAAGTGGCGCCAGGAGTAATCAGCCGCCAATCTGTATCGGAGCCAGTGCAAACCGGCCTCAAGTCAATCGACTCAATGGTTCCGATCGGCCGAGGCCAACGTGAATTGATAATTGGGGACAGGCAAACAGGGAAGACGGCAGTTGCAATTGACACCATCATAAATCAAAAAGACACAGGAATAAAATGTATTTATGTTGCTATCGGCCAAAAAGCATCATCGGTTGCGACTGTGGTTGCTAAATTAGAGGAGCATGGTGCTATGGAGCACACCATTGTTGTTGCAGCCTCAGCATCGGAATCAGCCGCAATGCAATACATAGCTCCATACTCAGGCTGCAGTATGGGAGAATATTTTCGCGATAAAGGCGAAGACGCGTTGATTATTTACGATGATTTGACCAAACAGGCGTGGGCCTATCGCCAAGTTAGCCTTTTACTGCGGAGGCCGCCGGGTCGAGAGGCTTACCCTGGAGACGTTTTCTATTTGCATTCGCGACTCTTGGAGCGGGCTGCCAGAATTAACGCTGATGAGGTTGAAAGACTTACGGGCGGAAAAGTAACCGGCAAAACGGGGTCTTTGACCGCGCTACCTATTATTGAAACACAGGCCGGAGACGTTTCAGCCTTTGTTCCTACAAATGTGATTTCTATTACAGACGGGCAAATTTTTTTAGAGACAGACCTGTTTAACGCCGGAATACGGCCAGCTATTAATGCAGGACTGTCTGTGTCGCGTGTGGGCGGCGCTGCCCAGACCAACCTAATAAAAAAATTGGGTGGCGGCATTCGTTTGGCACTAGCCCAATTCCGAGAACTTGCTGCTTTTTCACAATTTGCATCTGATCTCGATGAGGCCACAAGAAAGCAGTTGGAGCGTGGCGAACGCAGCACAGAAGTGATGAAGCAAAAACAATATGCTCCAATGTCGGTTGGCGCGATGGCGGTTAGTTTGTTTGCGACCAATGAAGGCTACCTTGATGACGTGGAAGCTAACAAAACGGTGGATTTTGAGGAAGCACTTCAAGGCTATGTTAAGGCCCAGCATGGCCAGCTTCTTGATGAGCTAAATCAAAAAAAGTCTTACGATGAAGACGTCGCAGCTAAGTTGCATGAGGCACTAAAAGATTTTAAAGAGAACGGCGCTTGGTAAGGGCCGTACGGCCACCAATTTAGAGACAAGGAACCCCCCATGGCTGTTGGAAAGGAAATTCGAACAAAGATCAAGAGCATTCAAAACACTCAGAAGATCACCAAAGCAATGGAGATGGTCGCAGCGAGCAAGATGCGTCGAGCGCAAGAAAGAATGCGCCAGGCCCGACCTTACGCCGAAAAGATGCGGAGTGTGGTCGCCCATCTTTCGCAAGCCAGTTTGGAATATAAGCACAGTTTTACCAAGTCTCGAGACGTAAAGCGCGTTGGCTTTATTATCGTTTCAACCGACCGAGGGCTGTGTGGCGGATTAAACATTAATCTTTTTCGGGAAGCTGTTAACGCCCTGTCTGAATGGCAATCAGAAAACGTCGAGATCGATGTGGCAGCAATTGGCAACAAGGGCCTTAGCTTTTTCAAAAGGATCGGCGCGAATATAGTTTCAGAGGCCACTAAGCTCGGTGACGCCCCCCAACTTACAGACTTAATTGGGGCAATGAAAGTCATGCTAGACGCTTACTCGGAGGGCCGTATCGACAAACTATATGTTGTTCATAACCAATTTGTGTCAGCTATGTCACAAGTGCCAAGTGTTGAGCAGCTTTTGCCAATACATGCGGACCAACCAGATGAGAAGCTCCCCCAGCATTGGGATTATTTGTATGAGCCCGATGCCCATGAAGTAGTCGACGCCTTGATGACGCGATATATCGAATCTCTGATTTACCAAAGCGTCACCGAAAATATCGCTTGTGAGATGGCGGCCCGCATGGTGGCCATGAAATCTGCATCAGATAATGCTGGTACGTTAATTGACGAACTCCAACTCGTTTACAACAAAGCCAGGCAGGCTGCGATCACTCAAGAAATTGCAGAAATAGTGGGGGGCGCAGCGGCTGTATAGCCCGCCCTAAAACAAAGTCGCGTAATTAAGAGGAATTAATTCATGAGTACTGGAAATATTGTCGAGATTATTGGAGCGGTGGTGGATGTTGAGTTTCCACGGGAATCGGTACCAAAAGTCTATGAAGCCCTAACTGTCAATGAAACCGGCTTAACATTGGAGGTTCAACAGCAACTAGGTGACGGAGTAGTCAGGACAATTGCGATGGGCTCTAGTGATGGGCTCAAACGGGGAATAGAAGTTAATAATACCGGCGCACCGATAACTGTTCCAGTTGGAGAGGCGGGCCTGGGCCGCATTCTCGATGTTTTGGGCAAGCCAGTCGATGAAGCGGGCCCAGTGAACTCAGAACATCATTTGCCAATTCACCGAAGTGCTCCGAGTTACGCCGACCAGACACCGACTGTGGAAATACTTGAGACGGGAATCAAAGTGGTGGATTTAATCATGCCCATCGCAAAAGGGGGCAAGATTGGCCTTTTTGGCGGCGCTGGTGTTGGTAAAACGGTGACCATTATGGAGCTTATAAACAACATCGCCAAAGAGCACTCTGGTCTCTCAGTGTTTGCTGGGGTTGGAGAGCGTACCCGCGAAGGCAATGATTTTTATCATGAAATGAAAGAGGCGGGCGTGCTCGACAAGGTTGCCATGGTTTTTGGACAGATGAATGAGCCACCGGGCAATCGGCTGAGAGTTGCTTTAACCGGGCTGACTATGGCTGAACACTTTCGCGAAGAGGGCCGAGACGTTTTACTGTTTGTTGACAATATTTATCGTTATACATTGGCGGGCACAGAAGTTTCAGCATTGTTGGGAAGAATGCCGTCCGCTGTCGGGTATCAACCAACATTAGCGGCGGAGATGGGAATTTTACAGGAGCGTATAACATCCACTAGAAGCGGCTCTATCACATCTTTTCAGGCTGTTTATGTGCCGGCAGACGACTTAACCGACCCGTCTCCTGCCACAACATTTGCACATCTTGATGCAACATTAGTTCTGTCTCGGCAAGTGGCTGAGTTGGGAATTTATCCAGCAGTAGATCCGTTAGACTCAACTAGCCGGCAACTCGATCCCTTAGTTGTTGGGCAAGAGCATTATGATACTGCGCGAGCGGTTCAAGGCACATTACAGCGATTTAAAGAGCTGCGTGACATCATCGCTATTCTCGGCATGGATGAGCTTTCTGAAGAAGACAAACAGGTTGTAAGTCGTGCGAGAAAAATTCAGAGATTTTTGTCGCAGCCGTTTTTTGTTGCCGAAACATTTACTGGGTCACCAGGAAAATTTGTGTCACTCAAAGATACCATAAGAGCGTTTCAAGGCATTGTTAATGGCGAGTATGATGAGCTACCTGAGCAAGCGTTTTATATGGTAGGCGGCATAGAAGAGGCCGTCGAGAAAGCAAAAACCGTCTCTTAAAGCCGAAAGCTAATGAGCAAAACGATTCAGATCGACATTGTTAGTGCCGAAGAGGAAATTTGGTCCGGCCAGGGAACCATGATTTTTGCACCGGCAGAGATGGGGGAGATGGGCATAGCCCCAGAGCACGCACCACTGCTTACTAGGCTTAAGCCGGGAGAGGTCAGGGTTCAGCAAGAATCTGGCGAAGAACAGTTTTTCTATGTTTCTGGTGGTATGCTTGAAGTGCAAGGCCACGTAGTAACCATCCTGTCCGACACAGCGCTTAGAGCTGCGGATCTTGACGAAGCCGCCGCCTTGGAGGCACAGCGACGGGCTGAGCAAGCCCTATCAGATCAATCTAGCGAACTCGAATTAGCTAAGGCCAAGGCCGAACTAATCCAAGCGGCCGCTCAGATAAGGGCGATTCAGAAATTACGGTCGAAAAGGGGCTGATAGCGCTCGCCGGTAGCGAACTTTGAATCGTAAGGCGCTTTAAAAAAGCAATAAATCCGTCTTAAATTCATATCTCAAGCCGGCTTGGAGCTCACAAAATGACTAACGCGCAGGATGCAAGCCCTTTTAACCCCCAGGATCAAGCGCGAAATCCCTAGTTGGCGTACTATTCTGCAAATGAAAAATAAAACGGAAGTGATTGTTCTTGCTGCCGGAAAAGGCAGGAGGATGCATTCGGACACGCCTAAGGTGCTACAAAAAGTGGGTGGCCGGCCACTACTTCAACATGTGCTAGACAGTGTGCGAGCTATCAAGCCAGTGAAAATTCATGTGGTTTACGGCTTCGGCGGACAACAGGTGCGAGAGGCAATGTCTGGTCAGGAGCTCAATTGGGTTGAACAGGAATCCCAGCTAGGAACGGGTGATGCGGTGGCAAAGGCGATCCCATTTGTTGATGACAAATCAAACGTGCTCGTACTGTACGGAGACGTTCCACTCATCCGTTCGGAAACTTTAATTCGGTTGGTTGAAATGACACATTCTGAACGCCTAGCGCTATTAACCGCTGTGGCCACAGATGCCTCGGGATATGGTCGGATTGTAAGAGACGCGAACGGAAGATTAGAGCGAATTGTAGAAGATCTTGACGCTAGCGAAGAAGAAAAAATGATTCGCGAGATCAATGTTGGCCTAATTGCTGCACCGGCTAGCTTGTTAGAAAGTTGGCTTGGTCGCCTTGACGACAATTCAAACGCCCAGGGCGAACGCTACTTAACAGATGTGGTCGAGTTTGCAGCCGCGTCTTCACCGCCGGCGGTTACGTGCCCAACTACCGACCTAGATGAGGCAGCCGGCATTAACAGCCGAACTGAATTGGCAAAGGCAGAACGAATTTTTCAAAGGCGGCAGGCCATTGATTTGATGGCTAATGGGCTGACGCTACATGATCCTGCTCGATTTGATTTGCGCGGGACTTTGTTCGTGGGTGAGAACAGCGTTATTGATATCAATGTCATCATAGAGGGCGAAGTGCGGTTCGGTAATCGAGTCAAGGTGGGCCCTAACTGTGTCATTCGCGATAGCATTATTGGTGACGACGTTATTATAGAAGCGAACTGTGTGATTGACGGCGCTAGGATCGAAGAAGGCTGTAATGTCGGACCGTTTGCACGAGTCCGCCCGGATACTGAACTGGCACCAAGATCAAAGCTAGGTAATTTTGTGGAAATAAAAAAAACTCGACTGGGCCCTGGAACTAAAGTAAATCATCTCGCATATTTGGGCGACACCACTGTTGGTAAAGAGGTGAATGTCGGGGCGGGTGTAATTACATGTAACTATGATGGTGTCAATAAACATCGTACTATAATAGAGGATGGGGCCTTTATTGGGTCTGATAGCCAGTTAGTCGCGCCTGTTACCGTCGGCAAAGATGCCACAATTGGTGCTGGTTCAACCATTCGCAATGATGCTCCCCCCGGTAAATTAACAATAACTCGCGCTAGGGCTAAAACATTACAAAACTGGCGACGACCGAAAAAAAGGAGCACGTAGGCCTCATAGTGCTGAAGCTATAGACACGATGCTTAATCAATAGGTAGCGCAAACCATGTGCGGAATTGTTGGGGCTGTTTCAAAAGAAAATATCGCTCCTTATCTGGTTGACGGGTTGAGGCGGCTAGAATATCGAGGTTATGATTCTGCCGGCGTAGCCGTTGTGGAAGATGGAGGTGGACTAAAACGTTCGCGGGCGGTTGGTCGCGTTAAGGCGCTCGAGGAAGTTTTAGCTGAACGGCCTTTGTCCGGGAAAGTCGGGCTAGGACATACCCGTTGGGCAACACATGGTGGCGTTACTGAGCCTAATGCACACCCACATATTTGCCAAAACACGCTTGCTTTGGTATGCAACGGAATTGTCGAGAACCATGCAACCCTAAGACGCTCTCAGCATGAGGCCGGCCTATCTTTCACCTCGGAAACTGATACAGAGGTTGTTGTGCATCAGGTATATCTTCATTTATCAGGCGGCCTTGACTTGCTGCAAGCCGTGCAAAAGACCCTAGGAGAACTCGAGGGTAGTTTTGCATTTGTGGTCATGCACAGCAGTGAGCCGAATCGTTTGGTGGTCGCACGACAGGGGCCACCCCTGTTGGTGGGGGTAGGTGATGACGCGTTTTTTGTAGCTTCTGATATTTCAGCGCTCCTGCCAGTCACTCGTACATATCAAGTGCTCGAGAACGGCGACGTAGCTGATCTGAGAGAAGACGGATGCACGATCATTAATCATGAAGGAAATGAAGTGGAAAGACCAACCCTTCACAGCCATCAAAGCGGTGATGCGGCAGAGTTAGGTGAGTTCCGGCACTTCATGCAGAAAGAAATACATGAACAGCCACGCGCAGTTGCGGATACACTTGAAGGCCGAATTAGTGGTGATCGCGTGCTTGAAGACGCCTTTGGTCACAAGGCAGCCAAACTTTTCAGCGAAACTCAGCGCGTTCAAATAATTGCGTGTGGCACTAGTTATCACGCCGGACTAGTAGCTAAGAACTGGCTAGAGTACGTGGGGGTTCCCTGTGATGTTGAGATCGCAAGCGAGTACCGTTACCGTCGCCACCCGAAAAGAAGCGGTACGTTGGCCGTAACTATCTCTCAGTCAGGCGAGACCGCTGACACCTTGGCGGCTCTTCAAGAAGCTAAGCACCAGAATATTTTAGGGTCCATGGTGATTTGTAATGTTCCCGAATCCTCGTTGGTTCGCGAGTCAGACCTAAGATTTATGACGCATGCAGGGCCTGAGGTGGGCGTTGCTTCAACGAAAACATTTACCACAGCGATGACTGGCTTAATGCTTCTTGCGTTGGCTCTCTCGCGAAAATATGGGTTTGATCGGGGGTTTGAGGCCCATATTGTTAAACAGTTGCGCGCCCTACCCTCTGCGTTAGAAGACGTGTTGGCAATGGAGCCCCGGATTGCTGAAGTGTCTCGCCAGTTCGGTGACAAACAGCACGCACTTTTTTTGGGCAGAGGCGCACACTATCCAATAGCATTGGAGGGCGCGTTGAAACTAAAGGAGATTTCTTACGTGCATGCAGAAGCCTATCCGGCTGGTGAACTGAAGCACGGCCCATTGGCGCTTGTGGATGAAGATATGCCAGTCGTGGTTGTGGCGCCCAATGATCAATTGTTGGAAAAGTTGAAATCGAATATGGAAGAAGTGCGTGCTCGCGGAGGGCGGCTCTATGTCTTTTCAGGCCCAGGAACGGAGTTTGAGCCTCAGGACGGGGTAGAGATCATTCGGATAACCCAACCAAACGATCTAAATGGCAGTATCAGCAATCGAGCAGTTGACAGCGCTATAGCACCGATTCTATATACTGTGCCACTGCAACTTTTGGCCTATCACGTTGCTTTGATCAAGGGCACCGATGTCGATAAACCTCGAAATCTAGCAAAATCGGTGACCGTGGAATAGATTTGCTCGGTAGCAAGAAACCTACCAATCCTAACACTACTGACGTATTTTTTTACCTTCACAGTTACTTGTCGTTTCTCCAATCTCTGGGTTGTACACTAGCCAAGTGTCAACAGTAACTTTCATGAACGAATAATTGTTGTTGGGAAATAATTCTTTTAGTATTTTTGTACTAATTCATCATTTGCCAATAGTTGCTCTACTTTTAGTACGTCATCAGGGCAATCAATTGAATAGCTCGGGCGGTATTTACATTGAGCGATGTACTGATGATAGCCATGATCGAGAAGACGATTTGAGTCGCAGTTTTCGGTTTTCTCAAGGTGCGAAGGCGCCAACTCAGTGAACAGTCGGAGAAATTTGAGGCGGAAGCCAAAAATGCCGAAGATGCGTTTTGCGCCAAGAGCTAAAGTAAATTCTCCAGGCTCGCAAAAAGGTAGCGGAGCACGCGACGTATAGAGCACCCGCCCCTCATGGTCGTGGATGATCTTCAGTATATTGGGATCTCGGTATTGAGACTCCTCAATAATATCTATCGCAACAATCGTCCCCCCAGTATGATTTTGTTTGAGCAATGGTTGGACCGCTGCCTCAATCATTTCCGGGTGCAACATGGGTTCATCACCCTGTACATTCAAGACGATATCGTTTTCATCTAGATCAAGACCACAGTTTTCCGCCGCTTCGGCTACTCGATCAAGAGCTCGAACATGTGTATTTGATGTCCAGATGATTGGATATCCCTTGGATTTTCCAAATTCCTCAATTTCTTTGTCACAAGTAGCTAGGAAAAGACCATCCCAACTAGGGAAAAGGCGAGCGCGTTCGAAACAGTGTTCTATTAACGGGCGCCCATTAATTGGTGCCAGAGGCTTACCTGGAAACCGACTTGCAGCCATGCGGGCCGGCACTATGCCTATAATTTTCATTCTTTAGATTTGTTCCTTAACTTCTAGGAGGCTAGAATTTTGTCAGAAAGATCATAGAGCTCTCGCTATTTGGAATCCGCGCAGTAAATCTTGTACACGAGCTGCATCGTACATAGAGCTTCATTCGAAGAGCCATTAACAATTTCCCTGTGATGGAGACTACAGCATCTGCAAACTCATCGATTTCACGGGCCCACGAAGGGTCAGTAGTGTAGCGCTGAGCGATTTCCATCGGAATGCCATCCCCTTGATCAGACTTATGCACTGTGGTGATCGTTTCTGCGCCATAACTCCTTGTTTCTGTTAGAAGTCCAGATAGGATAATGGAACCCTCCTCCAAAGCAATTTCTAGTCTAAAACGGTGCTGCCACTATGTCGCTGAAGAATGAAGCATGGCAACAACACCATCTTTGTTGCGCATAATAGCATATGCATTATCTTCAACATCCTTGACCCCCAACGCTTATTGGAAATAAAGCTCAAAACTTCGCTAAATTCACCGGAGAATAATCGCATTAGATCCACCATATGGATCCCCCGATCAAGGAGGATTCCGCCGCCTGCAAATTTGCGCTCGGTTCTCCACTCAGAAGTAAAATTAATGATCGATGACTTACCATACACACCACGCATATTTAGAATTTTTCCAAGAGATCCGTCGCGGATCATTTTGATCGCCTCAACAATAGAATCATGGCAGCGGTGATTGAACCCATACTTGAGTTTTAAACTGGGGTGATATTTCTCACATTCGATCACTCGGCTTATATCATTTAAGTCTTAGCCCGGTGGTTTTTCACAGAATACGTGGAGTTCTTTGTTTAACCCGGCGATAGTTGCATCGGCGGCTATATCGTTAATTAGACAGACGAAAAGAACGTCTAAATTTTTTTGTAGGAGATTTTCGTAACTTGAAAAGCATTTTACTTTATCATCGAAGGTCCCTTGACCATCAAAAGTTCTATCAGATACTCCAACTGTATGGAGGGATGGATGGAGATCGATGAAGTGTCTCCTTAGTTTTCCAACAACACCATACCTAGCGAATCCAACACGCAGGGAATTTCCATTATTTAATTGTCCTCGGCGAGGCGATAGAATTTGCTGATCTCGTCAGAGGGTCGACCAAGACGACTAGATTGTTCAGGAGTGTCTACTACAGCCCAGTCACGAATTTCGTCAGAGCGATAAAATGAGTGGAGCAGTCGAATCGTCATCAAAGCGTCATCACGCGATATCGGGTAGGTTGCCCCAGTTTGGAAATGTTCGACAATATCGGAATACATGGCCTGATGTCCGAAGCCATAGGCGTCTGGAAATTCTTCAGAATGCTGCCCGCAATCTGTTGGCGCGGGCGTAAAAATCTGCAGCTCATTGGCTGCAATTCCGCCAATTTGTGCGAGACCTTTGGAAGCAACAATGCTGAGCGATGCTTCGAAATCGTTAGGCCGTGCTGCCGTTGTGACCTCTAGAGAACCAATCGCGTTTCCGGAATATTTAAACATGGCGATTGCTGTGTCTTCGACTTCCACGCTCGACCCTAGGGTACGCATGGTCGTATTAACCGATTCGATCTCTCCACCTAGATGTCTCAATAGATCAACATGATGAATACCTTGGTTCGTTAGCGCCCCGCCGTCATGAGAAAAAGTGCCACGCCAGGGCGCAAGATCATAGTAGCGCTGTGGTCTACACCACCGAGTGCGCACATTCATTATGTAGATCTCACCCAATTCACCCGAGATGATCGAATCCCTAACACGTTTGACAGCTTTGTTGTAACGGTTTTGGAACACAGGGAAGACTTGCAGTCCCTTTCGGTCTGCAGAGGAATAGGCGGTGAGTAGTTGGTCTGGTTTAAGGAACGTAGGTTTCTCAATAATGACATGTTTGCCCCAACGCTCGATTACCTCCATACCATGCTCGAAATGCATCCCTGACGGAGTGTTAATCGAAACAATTTCGAGATCTGGGCAATCGAGAAACATTTTCCGGTAATTGGTGTACCACGGTACATTGAATTCTCGCCCATAGGTTGCAGCTCGTTCTTCTACAAGATCGCACACTGCTGCAAGCTTTGCCCCGTTTACCTCAGAGATTGACCGGGCATGGTGTCCGGCAATACGCCCACACCCTATTAGGCCAACTAATTTATCTGACGAAGTCATTGTTTGATCGATAAAAGTCGGTAAACATCAGTAGATATTTGGTCCGGTGCGTTAAACCCAAAGCATTAAAGATATATACCGTGTTGAAAAGCTTATGCAACCGGCATTAAAGCCAATCTCCGCCAGTAATAGAAAACATCTGGCCGCTGATAAATTTGCTCCACCCAGACAACAGGTATGTGAATAATGCAGCCGCTTCTTCTGGTTCACCACCTCTTTTCATGGGGATCATTTTGGCTCGGGCTTCCAGGGCAGGAGTATCCTTACCTGCCCACCGTTCGTGAAAACCGCTTTTGATATACCCCATTCGCACACCATTCACCCGGATACCGTAGGGTGCTCCTTCACGTGCCAGACCCTGAACTAGCGCCTCGGTTCCACGTTTGGCAATGGCATAAGCAAACGATTGAGCGCTACCACCATGTAATGCAGATTCGGTACCATTTAAGATAATATTGCCACCAGTTTCCTGCCTTTTCATATAGCGAAGGGCGGCGCGGGCCAAAAAAAATGGCGTGTTCAGATTGTCTTGGATGTCGTCTTCCCACTCTTTCCCGCTTAGTGTGTCCCAATGATCCGTTTTTGTGAGCCTACCGTTCAGACACACCAACGCGTCGATACCACCTACTTTTTCAACGAAGGCGTCCACCGTACTAATACAATCTTGTTCTGTTCGTAATCTTCGAACAAATCCAATAATGTTTTTTGCTCCAGAAGTATCAAAATCTTTGGAGCCTCCATGGGCGCCAACAACTACATCGGAACCTTTCTGTAGCATCGCGACTAAAGCGCGCCCTAGCCCTCCTGTTGCTCCGGTAATCAAGATCCTCGTATTTTTTTCTACTATCGGAACCCAACAAGGATCCAAAAACCCATTTAGCCGCGCAGTTTTTTCTGGTGAAATCAACGGTAATTCTCTATCAATACTTTTGCGCTTTGTGCTACAGCTTCAAGTGCGTGATCGCGATCGATCATGCGTTGTTCTGCCGATACATAAGCATCATATCCAATGTTTGACAGTAGTTCTCCAATTCTAGCGTGATTTATTGTGTTCGAGGTACCAAGTATGCCTAGATCAGGCTCGTTAGCGTGGACGTGGACTAGGTATGATCTAGCTTTCTCAAAAACATCTTCTTTTAGTTCATCATTTTGTACTAAAGCCTTGGCATCAACTTGAATGCGCAGCGCCGGATGACCGATTTCTTTAACTAGCCCCAAAGTCTCTTCGACTGAATTGAGAAAGTCAGTATCCTCAGGCCCGAGAGGCTCAAAACATAAAATCGTACCGTGATTTTCGATGCGTGGTATGAGCTTATCCATGAACCGAAGCGCCTCTGATCTGGCGTGATTTGCAGGGAGCTCATTGCGTCGCCGGCCAGCGCCATAGATGAGGGTTTTTCCGCCGAGATCACGGCAGACTCCAGAGAGATGTACAAGAAAATTGATTGATCTGTCCCGCTGATCTGGATCTTTAAAAAGGCCCAGATCTGGTTGGTCAAAGAATAACGAATGCAGGCCAACAATTCTGAGTTGTGCTTTTTCAGCCTGAAGCCGATAGTCATTAACTTGCCGATTTGTTAGTCCGCCATAGGTGTCCTTCCAGATTCTACTAGGCGCCACTTCTAGACCGGTTAGCCCCATTGACGATAAAGCATGCAGCTCCTGTATATGATTATAAGCAGGTAAAGCAATGTTGGAAATCGCGTGTTCCATGAATGATTAATTGTTAAATCTTGGAAACCGAATTTTGATATCCTACCCTCGTCTTTTTATACTACGAGGCATTAGTTGTTAAGGATTTCATCTATGCGTGATAGTCATCACGCTGAAATTATAGCATTGGAATCTTCCCTTTCGAGGAGTTATTGGGTAATTAATTCTAGGTACCTAGTTAGTGTTCCGCCTTCTGGCCATCCCCCGTAAACATGCTTTTTGAGAAATATATCTCGCATGGCATCAGTTATTTTCTTTTCCTCTTGGTCAACAATCTGTTGAATGTTCTGGATTACTTCTTCATGAGTGAATGCATCGTATGCTACCTCGCTTTCGTCAAATACAGTAATGTTGCTATGAAGGTACCGTGGATTGGAAATCGGTTTGTTTTGTAGTACTGCTTCATAACCGATGCTAGACCCAAAATTGATCACAATGTCTGACCAACTAATAATTAACGGGGAAGGTGTGTCGTTTGCAGCAAACTCTATTACCCCCGATTCAGTTAATTTCTGGTTTTGAATTTCGCCGAAAGATTCTAGTGTTCTTGTGCTAGTTTTCACAATGACTTTCAATGTTGGTACGTGCGCTAAGGTTTGCAGCAGTGCAAGACACCCATCCTGATCGACATTGTAATTCCATTGAGGAAGAAAAAATACCACCTTGCAATGCGATGTATCGGGAATCTCTGGCCAGATGTCCCGTATGAGATCAAGATTTTGTTGTTGCCACGATCGGCAAAATCTCGCACTGCCTAGAATTTGGACTCGGTCCGACTGTAAGCCAAGCGACTCTACAAAGTTTTTCGTAATTGCATTTGGTACTACATATCGAAGATATAAACTTCTACTGTGGAAACTTGCTAAAACCCCTTGGTTTTTTTGTTGTTCCCTCATAGCTCTAGTAATATCGGAATTGATTGTGATAGGACAACCATGGGGAATAGAGTAGACATGCAGGTTAATTTTTCTAGCGGCATTAATAAAGTATCGCGCCATAACCCGGCCACTTGGTCCTGACCACTCATTAACAACAATATCGATATTATGTTTTTTAAGGAAAGACACGCCAAATGTTATTTCAACCAGATAATCGAAGATGGCGGTGAAGTAGGACCTTGGTAAACGACGCCGAAATTTGTTGTAGTAAAAGAGAATGAGTTTACTCTCCAATTTAACGGCACCAGCACGTTGAATGAACTGAATACGATAGTCATTAGTATGGTCAATATCGACAAATAAGAAGACGGGATAAAGTCCGGATGATGCAGCCTTCCAGATCACCGGAGCAATATGGTCGATATCATTAAAGGCGCGAAGGAGGAACAGAATTTTTTTTGTCATATGTGGTTGTTATTAAACATCCGTTTGGTATAAATTTTCAAAAGAGGTGATATTAGGAAGTAGATTGGGAAAGATTGCAAGAGCTAAACAAGGATTTTGGTACGGTGCACCACCTACATCATAGTCAAGGGTAAGAAGAAAACATCAATGGTTATTAATTCTGGCAGAAAAGAACAGGTAAAAAAAATGAACCGACTTGCCACCAAACCAAAACGCTTTATGACGGTGGAATAGTGGCGCACAATGTTGACGCACTTTCCATAGCAACAAAGATGAGATCAGAACGCGATACAGAAAACAGCGCTCCAATTTTAATCACTACTGGAGAACCAGCTGGTATTGGGCCTGAACTTGT
>TARA_B100000686_G_scaffold77504_1_pt1 | contig 19659 bp, 23 predicted proteins | sample TARA_B100000686 | Tara Oceans TARA_B100000686 (sample SAMEA2622733) | marine metagenome | biome: marine biome (ENVO:00000447); feature: marine epipelagic mixed layer (ENVO:xxxxxxxxx); material: "saline water (ENVO:00002010), including plankton (ENVO:xxxxxxxx)" | depth 150 m | reverse complement strand
CCAAGATCGAGGGCGGCCTGGCGGATACGCTGCGCGACCTTCTGCATATTCTCGTAATTGCCGATAAAGATGCCGAAGTTGGCCGCCTCGGAGGCATAAGAGCTCAGCGTCCAGCTGATGCCCGCCTGATGGAATACCTTGGCATAACCGATCAGGCCGTCAACGTGGGGCTCAGCAAAAAAATCAGCCGAAGGTGTGACCAGCAGGACGTCGGCTCCCTTCTGGTCCAACGGGAGTTTCACCGGAACGTTGATGTCCTCTTCAATCTCTTCTTCAAGGCCCTCTAGCGTATCGGCGAGCGCGGGCTCCGGCAGGCCGAGGTTGTTTCCAATGGTATGGACCTTGCCGATGATCTCATTCGAATACTTCTGACCCACCCCGATCGAGGCGAGAATCTCCCGACCGGCCATGGTGATCTCTGCGGTATCAATGCCGTACGGGCAATACACAGAGCAACGTCTGCACTCCGAGCATTGGTGGTAGTAGCTGTACCAGTCGTTAATGACCTCTTCTGTGAGCTCAACTGCGCCGACCAGTTTCGGAAACCATTTGCCGGCCGTCGTAAAGTAGCGCCGATATACTTTGCGCATGAGATCCTGGCGCGCCACCGGCATGTTCTTGGGATCTCCCGTGCCAAGGTAATAATGACACTTGTCGGTACACGCGCCGCACTTGACGCAGGCATCCATGAACACCTGCAAAGACCGGTAGCGCCCCAGCAGTTCGTCCATTTTGCTGAGCGCAACGTCCTGCCAGTTCTCCACCAATTCACCCGGAAAGCCCAGGGGTGACTGATGCTCTGGTTTGGCAACGAAAGGCCGACTATGAGCCATCGCATCAGGCTGCACGGCGGGCGTGCTCAGCCAGTCTTCCAAAGCCGGTGTGTCGAAGTCGGGTTTAGCCATGATGTAAAAGCGGCACTAGGCTCCGTCTGTGCTGCTGGTGCGCTCAGGCAGCTCTTTTGCCCACGGCACAACGTGGCGGTGCTCGCGCGGGTTGTCGCGCATATTGCGTGTCGGACTGAAAAATACCCCTGGCGCGTGCAGCAGCTTGCTGAAAGGGAAAATCAGCATCAGGATAATTACCAGCGAAAGGTGGACAAGCAACGGCACATCCGCAGGCAAGGGCTGCCAGTCAAACGACACCAGTCCCAGCGAGAACGCCTTGAGCGAGACGATGTCGGTATGCGCACTATGTTTCATCACCAGCCCTGAGCCCGCAATCGCCAAAAGCAACGCCAGCATCAGGTGATCGGAAGGTGCGCTGATATAGCGAATGCGGTCAACGAGAACACGGCGCGCCCATAACCCAACCAGGCCGGCAAACATCGCAAAACTGGCGTAGGAGCCCACCCACTGAATCATGACCACCCAGGACCAGACGGGCTGGGTGAAATATCGAAAGTGTTGCGCGAGCACGATCAGCATGCCGAAATGGAAGAGCCATCCGAAAAGCCAACTCCACTTGCTGCCTTTAAACAGGCTCTCGAAAAAAACGACTTCGCGGAACATCCGGGCGACAACACCGGCATGGGTCGTGGGTGCCGGAGTGGTGGGAATGACAAGCGGAGCAGGCGTGCGTGCATAGCGTGCCACACGGGCGCCTACCCCCACCAGAAATACGGCGGTCGCAAGATAAAACAACCCGGCGAATATGGTGCCTAGTACCAAGGAAATCCTGCCTGGAAGAACCGCCCCGGCCGGCACTGGCCGGCGGCGATTCTTTGCTCGGTGCTCATGTCCAGGCGCCGGCTAGCGGCGCAGATGCTCGTCCTGTAGGAGACTGTCAGACGCAACCCGTGGGCTTCGGCAGACCGGCATATTTACATGCCTGCTTGGCGGGTCCATACGGGAAAAGTTCGTACAGGTACTTGCTGTTGCCCTTGTCTTTGCCGAGTTTCTTTCCGATGGCCTTGGTCAACACCCGCACCGCCGGAGCGATCTGGTATTCATCATAGTATTCGCGAAGAAAGTTGATGACTTCCCAGTGGTTTTCGCTGAGATCGCAGTCATCTTCCTTAGCCATGTAGGCGGCGACGTCGCTATCCCATTCACCGAGGTTAGCGAGATATCCTTCCTCGTCCGTCTCATAGGTCTTGCCGTTCAAATCAAATGCCATTTTCGGCCTCCTGTTACATTAAACAAAAACAATTAAGTCAGAGCCAGTTCTGGATCTTGTCGTTGGCGCAAGCCAGGTCGACAAACCCGTCGTAGCCCACTACCTCGATGCCTGGTATGAGTCTGTCGCCAGACAATCCCCGAGCCTTAAGATCTGGTTCCAGTGCATACAGACGCACTGCCTCAAGCGCTTCAGTGACCAGCGGCGCATGCGCACTTCCTGCAAGCGCGCCGTACACTCCATCTTCGATCAGGAGCACATCGCTGTCGCTGCGTGCCACCGACAGACAGGTCTTGAGGCTCGAGGACTCAAACGGAGATTTGTTAACGGTATGCAGCATGGTATGGGTGGTCGTGTGATGGGGCGTTAAAAATTCAGCAGAACATCCTGGTCTTCGATCAGATCAGAAAGCTGTGCCCGATCGACAATATGAATCGACGGCTTTTCCGCCCAGTCATCGTCTTCATCTTCCCAGGTCAGCGGCATCAGATCGTCTTCTGTTAGTCCGCGCTCTTCGAGCGATTCGCGCTCGACGTAAAGCCGATTCACTTCGTAGTCACCGAGTGCCCGGTAGGCAGGCGAGAAATTTTTCATTCCCGTATCCGCAGTATCCTGATACTGCTTGAGCTGAAACACCCCGTCGCCGACAAAGGCCATGCAGACATCCTGCTCGAACGCCGCGCCAATCAACACCACTTCCAGGCCCTCAACGGCATACATCGTTCCGCAGGGCGCATGGCGGTTGATATACATGAATTTTTTCGCTTTGCCCACGAACCGGCCCTCAGTCGCCAAACACCAGAAGCCGGTCGGACTCGATACCCGCTTCGATCAACTGCCCCAGTCCCGAGATGCGGAATCCCGGCGCAATATTGTCGCCGTCCTTGCTGTTGCGCTTGGCTTCATCAGGATCGACAATCCCGCGGCGCTGCGCCGCTGCCACACAGACCACTAAATCAAGATCATGCTCGCTCGCCAGTTCACTCCAGCGATTGACGATGTGCCGGTCATCCTGGGGGGGTGTGGTGAGCCGCGTGCCGTTGTTCACCCCATCATGATAAAAGAAGACTCGAAAAATCTCGTGACCGGCCGACAGGGCTGCGCGAATAAACTGATAGGCGCTGTCCGAGGCCTGGTGCGTATACGGCCCTTCGTTCACCATGACAGAAAACTTCATTTAGATTGCCTAAAACCGGATGTGCGTTGAGGCGTTGAGACTCTTGCGCGCGCCGCGCCAGTTATCAATGTGGAACTTGGTGAACGGCAGTCCCGTAATCTCGAAAAAGCGCGGCCAGCCTATGCGGTCGATCCAGTCATTGATTCGCTCCCAATCGCGAGCGTCATCTTTATAGGACTGCAGAATCCGCTTGACGATAGCCGTGGCTTCCGGCCAGCGCGGCGGGTTGTTTGGGACCCCTGAGGCGACCAGTTTCTGGAAACTCGGCTTGCTACGCGCATTGGAGTGATTGCCGCCAACCCAGATCGCGAGTTTGCTGTGCTCAGGATCGTTGATCTGCATCGGCGGGCAAGGCGGATAGCAGGCGCCGCAACAGATACATTTTTTCTCATCAACCTCGAGAGTGGGCTTGCCGTTTACCTGTGCCGGCCGGATGGCCGCCACCGGACAGCGCGCTACCACAGACGGGCGCTCACACACATTTGCCACGAGATCGTGGTTAATCTTGGGCGGCTTGGTGTGCTGAACATTAATCGCAATATCTCCCTGACCGCCGCAATTGATCTGGCAGCACGAGGTCGTGATGTGCACCCGGTTCGGCATATTGCAGTTTTTGAACTCATCGATCAGTTCATCCATCATTGCCTTGACCACGCCTGACGCGTCAGTCCCCGGGATATCGCAATGTAGCCATCCCTGGGTATGCGAAATCATGGCAACCGAGTTGGCGGTTCCGCCGACCACGAACCCGGCATCTTCCAGAGCATCGATGAGCGGCTCGACCTTGGATTCTTCTGCCACCATGTATTCGATATTGCTGCGGATCGTGAACCGTACGTGCCCATCCGCAAATTCATCGCCGATGTCACACAGCTTGCGAAGGGTAAACACATCCAGAATACGCTGGGTGCCGGCCTTGACAGTCCAGACTTCATCACCGCTGTCGGCAACATGGCGCAGAACGCCTGGCCGGGGGTGATCATGCCAGCGCCACTGGCCAAAATTCTTGACCATCAGCGGATGCATATACTGGAATCCGTCGGGACAACCCGACTCGATTGGCTGTCGCATGTCCTTAGCCATCTTTTATCTCTCTCTTATGGTCTTAACTAAGTGTTCTTTACCGGACGAGATCTTCCGTCCAATCATCCTGCTGCCGACTGCGCGCTCTCCGCTTGCCGCTCGAACCACTTCACAGCTTCCTCGTCCCATCCGTCCATCCGTACGTAGGATGACTGCCTGGGATCAGCGATCATGTGCGGGTCGACCTCAATGCCAATTCCCTCCAGGAAGTTCACCAGGCCAATGCGTTCAATCATTTCACCGCAGCGCTCGTGCTCCAGGCCATTCTCGGCCCAGAAGTCGATTGTGTTCTCTGCAATCTCGGTGATGGTCTCGTAGTCCTCTTCGGTCTCGAGCTTCATGAACGGCACAATCACCGTGCCCATCAAGTCACCGATTTTGAGGGTCCGTTTACCCCCCATCAGGATCGTTACCCCGGTGTCTTCTCCCGGGGACAGGGCTTTGGGCACCACGTTGAGACAGTGCATACAGCGCACGCAGTTGCGGTTGTCGATCTCGAGGGAATCGTCATCCTTCAGACTCATGCACCGTGTCGGACAACGGGTGATGATGTTATCGATGGTATGCTGGCGGCCTTTCTCGACGACGTAGTCTTTCCAGGCCTGCTGGTCTACCTTCATGTCGTCACGCCAGGTACCGATCACTGCCATATCTGCGCGTTCGATCGAATTCATGCAGTCGTTCGGGCATCCAGAGACCTTGAATTTGAACTTGTAGGGAAGCGCCGGCCGATGCACATCGTCTGTGAAGTTGTTGACCAGGGTCCGGTGAATCTTGTGCTCATTGGCGCAGGACTGTTCACACCGTGCACCGCCGACGCATGACATCGCTGTCCGCACGCAAGGTCCCGCACCGCCGAGGTCAAACCCATAATCGTTGATCTCGTCGAAAAAGTGCTGCGTGTTCTCGGTCGTTGCGCCGATAAACATGATGTTGCCGGTTTGTCCGTGAAAGGTCACAAGACCGGAGCCCCACTTTTCCCAACTGTCTGCCAACTGGCGCAGCATATCGGTGCTGTAATGATTGCCCGCCGGCGGCTGCACCCGCAGGGTGTGGAATTCTTTAGATTCCGGGAACTGCTGCCCTACCTCGGAAAAGCGTGGAATGATCCCGCCGCCGTAACCGTAAACACTGACGGTGCCGCCCTTCCAATAACCCTTACGCGTTTCGTAGGAGTGCTCCAGTTGTCCGAGCAGGTCGTTGGCGACCCCGTTGATGCGCTCTGTCGGATGCTCGTCCCGAAGACGCTTGATGCCCGAAATAAAACTCGGCCAGGGTCCGTTCTCCAGCTCATCGAGCATGGGGGTGTCGTGTTGCTTGTTGTCATCCATTGTCGTCGCGCTCCCTTCGGTGATCGCTTCCGTGCGCCAGTACCCGAACTGCTTTGCAACATCATCCGCGAAGGTTTCATCCCCTCAAAAAACAGTTGCGTCTGCAGAAACCCAGGGTGATCGTGCTCTTTGGCATAGCACACGCTTTGTGCCTGCAATAATTCTATTGACCTCTCCCGCAGACGCCATTCCCCGGGGGGTATGCGGTCAAAATCTCTGTTTTATCCCCTTGGGGATAGGCTGATTTTTGCAATGCACAAAATTCACTTGGGGGGAGTGGGGTCTTTTTTTCGAACAAGTTCGTTAAATCAGGGACTTAAAAAAAAACGCCCTCTAGAAAGAAAAAAACACTGTGAAACCCGGCGATCGCGCGGGCAAAAATTCGACCGGAGATCAACCTTTTGGGGGAGTTTTCCGGCCAAGCCGGCGCTCTAGAATCAGGCTCCTCGGTTTAGTCCATTCCATCAGTTTATTCAAAATGTACACAAGCAGTACCGCTTCGGCACTTTTCGAAACCCGGTTAACTCCGGCACGGATCGGCATGACCAATCACTTCGGGCAAAGACTTAGCCAATATCAGCGAGCCATCGAGAACCTCGTTGTCGACATTGACGATCCGTACCGAATCTCAACTATGGAGAGCACAGCGCTTGCCAGGCGGATCGAAAAGACCAACATGGCGATCTACCGCTTCGGGCCGGATTACGGGCGAGATAGGAGCGCGGTGACGGCGTTGACGGCTCAGCTCGGCCTGGGTGACCCGGATCAGAATTTATGCGCGGATGCTGATGGTCTTAGCCCGATTCAGGTGCACCCCAAGGGCGTTCGGCAGCGCTACATTCCCTACACTGATAAGAAGCTCAACTGGCACACCGACGGTTACTATCACCGTCCTGAACGAATCATCCGGACTATGTTGTTGCATTGTGCACGCCCGGCGCTTGAGGGAGGTGCGCTGGAAGCGATCGATCACGAGATCATCTACGGACTGATTCAGGAGCGCGACCCACGCCTTGCAGAAGCACTTTCACTACCGGATGCGATGACGATTCCTGAAAACGGGCTGTCGGGTCCGGCTTTTCGTGCCAAATGTTCAGGCCCGGTTTTTTTCGAGGAGTCCGGAGCACTCCGGATGCGCTATACCGCCCGAAAGCATAACGTTATCTGGAAGGAGGATGCCCTGACGCAAGAGGCTGTCGCCGTCCTGGATGAGATCCTGAACAGCTCACGTGACCTGATCGTTCGCTGCTCCCTTAAATCGGGCGAAGGTCTGATCTGCGCCAATGTCCCGCACCGAAGAGATGCCTTTATCGACTCGCCCTGCGTCAGCGAGCGGAGGCTCATATACCGCGGCCGGTACACCTGCCCGCTTGGGATCTGACCGGAAATCGATCGTATGCTTTGGATTAGCGAACTCATTCTGCAGAACCAGCCGTCCACTTTCGCGGAACTGGCCTCGCTGGTACGCCAGAGAGCACGCGAAGGCGATCGCTTTTTGCGCATGGACGTCAAGCCACCCTATCCCGATACCCCAGAAAACTGGGAAGATCGACTGGAAGCCGCATTCACCAGTACAGTGGATCCCAACGAGCCAGTTCAGGAATCATGAAATACCTCGGCGACACTTTCGACCTTGGTGCTGAATCGCAGCAAGACGCAGCCACCTCAACGGCTACCTTCGAGGCGCAATTGGCGGCGGTTCAGGACCGTCTTGGCGAGCGCGAGATCGAACTGGAATCACCAGAGTGGCGAGAACTCGCTCTGCAGGAAGGCAGGCTGTTGGTCGCCCTTGAGCGTGGGCACGAGGCTTGGCAGAGCGGCAGACGCTGTTTTGACCGTTTTTGCGATGCCCGCCTGTGGGAAGAGGCGATTGAAGCGGCACGTATCATGTTCCAGTCTGGTGAGCAGGACGCGCTCGTCGCGCTTGGGCACGGAGTCTGGCTGGCGGTCACTTTCCCGGTTGACCCCGAGCTCTCCGTTGCCCTGCTACAGGACATCATTGAGGAAACCCCGGACGACTCCGACGGCGCAGCCGTAGCCGCAGCAACCGCTGCGTATCTGGTCGATCTTCGCAGCGAAGGCAACGAATACGACTCATTGTCCTTTTTTACCAACCAAATGCTGGGAACAGTCGCCAGACGCCATAGCGGCATCGAGGATCAGCAGACATTCGATCAATGGATAGAGCGCCTCGAACTTAATGATCCTGCGTGCTTTTTGCCTCGACTGCGTAACGTTGTAGATGTGCTCGTCCAGGATGACTGGTGGATTGATCGTGAGGCAATCCAGGCCTCCCTGCCGGTTCAGTGATCCAAACACTCGCCATGCCGACCTTCTGGCAAGACACTCCAGTCGCGAAAGCGCCCATCCTGTCGCAGGCTGCTGTGGATCTGGTCTTCAAAACCAAAGGCCGCCAACTGCCGGCCGATCACGCCTGGACTTTAAACCAGGCCGTTACCCGGCTGTTGCCCTGGCTGAAGGACGAACCCACCGCTGGTATCCACCTGATTCACGGAGCCCAATCCAGCAATGGTTGGCAGCAGCCGGATGACACTGGCGTCATTGAACTGTCCCGGCGCACTCGCTTTGTGCTTCGCCTTCCCAAAGAACGCGTCGGCGAGGCGCGGGTGCTGAGCGGCCAAACCATTGAGTTTGATGGACATGCTTTTACTCTGTTAGAAGCCCGAACACGAGCCCTGACACCCTTTGGTACCGTGCTGGCGCGACATATCCGAGTGACGCACGCAGGTACAGACGAGCCTGACTTTCTGGAAGAGGCGGCACGAGGACTGAACCGACTCGGCATTACCCCAACCAAAATGCTGTGTGGACGCCTCCACCGGTTTACGCTGCCCACCGGCTCAATGCTGACTCGGAGCCTCTTGATCGCCGACTTGAGCCTAAAGGATTCTGCCGTGGTGCAGCACCATGGCCTCGGGTCTGACCGTCTGCTCGGATGCGGACTTTTTTTGCCCCATAAAAGTATTGATGCCGTACATTCTCCTCTTGAAGATGAAGGTAATTAACCTCGTCATTAAATTTAGACAACGCACATAGGAACCAACATGTCCATCGAAGTTGACGGAAACACCATCGCCACAACCGAAAGCGGCTTTCTCGAGAATCCAGATGACTGGACCGAATCTGTTGCCAAGGCGATGGCCGAATCGGAAAATCTGGAACTAAACGAGCAGCACTGGGATATCATTCACTACTTGCGCGATGAGTATTTTTCTAACAACGGTAATCAACCCAATAACCGCGCATTACTGAAAGAGATGAGCTCCCGCTGGGGCCACAAAGTTAGCAACAAGGAACTCTTTGAGCTCTTCCCCGAGAATCCGAGTAAACAGGCCGGCCGCCTTTCAGGACTTCCTGAAAGCATGCGCAAAGGCGGGTACTAAGCCCTGATCCGAGACATACTGTGCCGCACGGTTCTATCACGACTAGGAGTAACCCATGAGCGAAAAACAGGAACTCATTCGCAAGATGCTGAAAATGCAAAAAGACTTTATTGCCCAGGAGCAACAAGGAGGCATTGATCCCAAGGATTACTTTGCGCCTGAGGGCGGCCATCCGCTGTCGGGTTTTCGTGAATCCTATTCAGACCTGGCGACACAACTCGTAGACCTGGCGCACGAAGAAAAAGGTTCCAAGCGCTAAGGTGACTACCGCGGATCTGTGTCCGTCACTTAGAGTCTCAGACGATCGGCCAACTGGGCATCAAGGGTGACGCCCCTGCGCACGCTGCTCTTGCGGTAAGTCTCGAGAATCTGCGAGGCACCTTCCCGCCAGTGTCTCGCACCTTGTCGCACCACTTGCTTCAAGCGCGCGGCGCTATTGCCGATTAGGGATTCCTCGTACGCCTCCACTAGAGTGGGAAAGAGTTGACGGCGAAGACCCGTCAGCGTCGCAAAATAAAAATCCAGCGGCGCACGCTCTTTCTGGACGAGTAGCGCCGGCAACACCAACAGACAGTCCGCCAAATGATCGCGAACTGCCCGTAACAAGGCTTCCGTTGCCCGATCCTCCGTTAGGGAGAGCATTTCTTCCCAGTCGCTACCCAACTGCTCGGTGCATACCCGCTCACCGAGCTCATGCAGGATCGCCGTTTCGGTAAACGCTTCGACCATTCGGTCCAGAGCCGTTTGTGCATCCTCGCTGAACCCATAACCTTCCAGCGCCCGAAACATGGCGTTGCGCGGCCTTTTCCAACGCCACTCCTCGATCATCTCCCAGAGCACGCGCCGCAAGGACTCGCGTCTGACCCAGATCGTACTGCCCCGGGTCATGGCGGGCGGCGCAATCATCTCGCGCACCTGCTCCGTACCCGTACAAAGCAGCCGGTAGTCCTCTCCTGACTCTAAAGCGGTTAACTCGCCGACAAAGAAGATTGGCTTTCCATATCTGCCGATGCCCGCACTGTAGCCATAGCCGAACGGCACCAGCCAGGCATTGACCATATCGACATCAAAGACATCTACCTGCCCTCCGGGGAGAGGCAGCGTGCGATAGGATGCGTCTTCCAGGGTATCCCAATAGCTTTCCCGTTGCTGAACCCACTCTCCCACTGCTTCAGCGCTGAGCACCACGTCGGGATCCAGCTTCTGCTCCCACCGAAAGTATTCGCGCATGTGCATGAGATAGACACAAAGCGAATAACTGTCTGCGTGCCGCGCGTCCGAGACGTCACAGTTGTGCTGCACCGCTTCCAGAAATGAGGTGGGCAATGCCGGCATAGACCACACCTTAAGATAAAATCCCGCGCGGACGCAACGATTATGAAAACACGAATACGCGACCGCTGGCGCAATCCCGAACAGCAGCAATCAGCCGAGAAAAACGGCGAAGCGCTGGGATACGTTTGCTGGCAGCTGGCGTTGACCGCCGCGCGTAACCTGCACGCCGAAGATTTCGTTTACCAGGATGATGTTCAGCGGGTCGCAGTGATACGCGAGTACCTGATTTTTTTAGTGCATGCTGCGGATCGGCTGGCCTTCGACACGCTGGAGGAGGCAGACCGTGCCGCCTTCGTACCGGCACTCGCTCTTGCCTGCGCAGGACAGTTTCAGCGCAACGCAGCTGAAGTGCTTGGCAGCGGCGACTACCGAGCGCAGTTCATCGAGACACTCAACCGACGTAATGGGCATTACGGTGAGTGCTCTTTCAGTGACGGACTCCCGGGGTACGCGTTGCTGCGAGCATTCAGCGACCATATCCAGGCCATTATGGGCAATGATCAGACCAACCGCTGGGTGATGGATCAGGTGATGGACATTGACGGGCCGGACGTCGTCAGGCAATTGGCGAAATCAATGTCGAACCTGCACGTCGACAAAAGTGGTGGTGTGAAGACCTCTCCGAACTGAACACAGGTCATCTATCGGAGTTGGTTTTCAGAAGTTAATTTTCTTTCCAGTCAACAGCGCTTTCGGTCGTCTTGTTCTGACCATCTTCATAACCCGCCGAGTAGGCATCCGTGACGCGCTGCTCTTCCCGCTCCGGATTGCCGAGAAATCCTCCGGCCCAGCCCTGGACATAATCCGGATTAACGCCCATTTTCTCAAGTTTATCGATGGTTTCATAATAGACAGTATTCATAATCCTCTCCACGAAGCGACAAAGGAATACTGTAGCCAATATTACCCGCCAGGTCTCTGGATCGGGATATCCCCGTTGGGTGGGTTACCCTCTGTCGAATACACCATGCAGCTTGCCGACGAAGATACGCTACGACTGAACGTGCTGGCGACCACTGCGCTGGCTATCCGGATCAATGAAGAAACAATGTGTGTTGAGGCGTTAACTGCAAACCAGACTCATCGCATCGAACTTAAGCCCACCGGCCATCCTGATCGGTATCTCCGCGCGGTGCGGGAAAGCCTCTCTGTTTTCGCCCTTGGCACGCGGTATCCAGTCTTTATCCGCCGATGGACTCGTACTGGCGCCCTTGAAACAGAACGCCTGGCGCGGCTATTGCGTCTGGGCGAGGCGGAGGCCGTTGTGGCCGTAGCCGCTTCGCCTAATCTGGATGACGAACTGGCGCAGCGCGCATGGTGGTGTCTGCCCACCGCAGAAGTCGCGCGTCTGATGCTCTCACATCCCGATGTGGCCAACGGCAGCACCGGGCCCAAGCTGAGCCAATTTCTTCTCGACCATCTTCCCTTTGAAGACACCAGTCGGAGCATCATCGATACCGTGAAACTGCTGCTTTGCTCTAAATTGTTGAACGAGGAAGAGACCGGCCGGCTGCGGGCCCGCGCGGAGGATCACGTGGCCTGCATGGTCGGCTTCCTGAGTGCGGGACCAAACTATCTGTGTGCCCCTCAAACTGCGCCCTGTTTTGATACAGGATCGGGCATCGATGCTCTTATGGAGCATCTGCTGCAGCACACCGCCTCGCCGCAGGGTAAAACATTCCTGCGGTGTGCGTATCACGCCTTGAAAAACGCCATCGATATGGACACGGTGGTCGATACGCTCAATGCCCTTGGTGAGTACGGTAAACCCCTTCGTGGTGAAACGGTTTTACCTAGATCCGCACAGGACTTGCGGCAGATCGTTGAGTCCCTGATGGACTCGTTGAACACTGCTCTTGATCCAGACAGGGTAGCGGTAGATAAATCAGCAAAAAACCGAAATCTTCAATCTGCGATTATTACTCTGGGTCTTTGTGGGGAGCCGCTGGTTGCCCCGTTTTTTGCCAAAAGTGATGCCGTCGGCAGTCTGATGCGTAGGAAACTTAAGCCCGTTCTGGAGCCGGTCTTTGCTGCCCTTGAGACCTTGATGGAACGAAACTGAAGGAAATCAGGACATTTTCCCCAGGGGACGAAATCAGGGCGACGAGTGATCTGCGTACAAACAAACTGAGGCATACCTAACCAACGAAACCTGGATTGCCTCCGATGCCTTTGACCCTCGGGGTATTGGGCGTTACGTCGCGGATGACTTTGCGATCACGCAGATACTCCGCCACCACATCCCAGATGTCCGGCAACTCATCAGGCTGTGGATTAACACTCGCCCAGCCCGCGACCTTATACGTTCGGCCAGGGTCAAGCGGCTTGCCGTTCAACTCGAGGTCGGACAATCTTTCTCCAATCGGGGCACCAGGATCAATGGCGTATCGAAGACCGCCCACCCGCACCATATCTCCCCCCATCTGGTAGTAAGGGTCCGGATTGAACAGGTTATCCGCGATGTCCTCGAGCACCAGTTTGATCGTCTCTCCGGTCATTTCGTTCAGTGTCGATTTGGGGTAAGTGATGCCGGTCTGATCCATCAAGCGCTCAACCGTAATCGTATCGCCAGGCAAAAGGCTGGTGCCCCAGCGGAAACCCGGTGAAAAAGCGATATCAGCGCCTCGCACCTCCATCAGAGCGTCCACAATCACCTGGTCAAAGCTGCCGATAAAGTTGCCGCGGCGATACAGGGTGGTCTCGGTGGTCGCAAGTTCCGTCTCAAGCTGCTGCTTGAAAGGTTCACGTACTGTCTCGATAAATGAACTCATCTGCGGGTCAGGCGGCAACAGATTCGCAAAAATTGGCAAAAGGCGGTACTGGTAATCGGCTACCCAGCCATCACGCACGTCGAGATCCATCACTGAGAGGAATTTGGCATTCGAACCTGAGTTGACCACTAGCGTCTTACCGCCCTCGTTATTGACGAGGCTCGGCTTGGGCATCCCGTCGTGTGTGTGCCCGCCAAGAATGACGTCGATGCCGCTGACCCGACTCGCCAACTTGAGATCCACATCCATGCCGTTGTGAGAGAGCAACACCACAACCTGAGCACCATCGGCGCGCACCGCATCCACCATCTCCTGGCACTGCTCGTCACGGATACCGAAACTCCAGTCCTCCAGCAGATAGCGAGGGTTGGCCAGCGTGGTGTAGGGAAAAGCCTGCCCGACAATACCGACCGGAATGCCGTTCATCTCCCGTATCGTGTAAGGCTTGAACACCTGACCGGAATCCTCATCATATGCCGGCTTACCTTCGAAGGAAGCGTCCTCAGTCAGCATGATGTTCTGCGCAAGGAACTCGATTGGAGAGAGGTGTTGATCCACGATCTCACGGACCCGGTCCATACCGTAAGTGAACTCCCAATGCCCCGTCATGATATCCACCCCAAGCAGCTTGCAGGCATCCACCATGTCCTGGCCATGGGTCCAAAGCGAGGTCGCTGACCCCTGCCACGTGTCGCCTCCATCCAGCAACAGACTGTTGGGCCGTGACGCCCTCAACTGCTTTACCAACGTTGCCAGATGGGCAAAACCCCCAACCTTGCCGTACTTTCGCGCCGCGGCTTCGAAGTCCAGAAAAGTAAAGGCATGTGCCTTGGCAGACCCGGAGGCAATATCAAAGTGATCCAGAAAATGCTCGCCCACGACATGCGGCGGTTTGCCCAGAGCTTCACCAATACCAATATTGATCCTCGGTTCCCGAAAATAGATCGGCATGAGTTGTGCGTGGCAGTCGGTGAAATGCAGAAGCGACAGATTGCCAAAAGTAGGCACGTCGTACTCAACGCCCGAATCTGCAAAAACGCGGCCGTTGACCGCCATGCCGGCGGCGCCTGCCATCGCCAGCAGGCGCATGAATTCTCTGCGATTAAGACTCATCTCGACACCTCTATCTCTCAATCAGTAAAACATTAGCCCTTCGGCACCTGTGGTCACGCTGGTCAGAGAACGCCCGGTCACAACGTGAGTCCTGAGACAAAAAAACCCGGCCGTTAGGCCAGGTTTTTCTGTTTCTGTTCCAACGCGGATCGAATCTTGTCTGTTTCAAATCCCGGTCAGATAGTCGGCTGCCTACTGACGCTGGCTAGGCACCTTAAGTGGAATACCGGTGTTCATCACAGCCTCATAGAACTCGAGCGCCTTGTACTCCTGGCCCTGAGCTTTAAAGGGGTGAGCGCGGACCTGCTTGTTACAACCACCGTATCGACGATGGATGGTCCCCCAAGGCTTGCCGGCGACCTGCCACTTGGTCCGCCAAACCGGGAATCCCACCCCGTGTCCCAGTCCGGCACTCAGGACATCGCCGCGAACCATATTGCCAGCATTGTGAACATGGCAGTCCGCGCATGAGAAGTTCAACTGACCGCGCTTCGCCCAGTAGACCTGACGCCCCTTTTCGTATAGTGCCTGCGCACCCGGATCTGAAAAATCTATTGCCACTCTCTCACCGTTAAATTGGGACCGGTAGTGCGCTACCAGACGGGCCATCTTGGCCCTTTTAACATTCTTAATTGGGTCTTCGCCGTTGGCTTTAAGACATGCGTTGATGTCACCGACGACGGTGCGAAGATCACCCGTTGCTGCGTCGAATACAGGATAAGTATGACCCGGCGCCAGATCGCAGTCATTCAGCGACTTGCCGTTTGCGAAAGGCGCGTTCCATTCCTCAGCGGCCTTTTCCATCTCAGGCTCATAGGGCGGAAATTCCATTGCCAGTTCCCAGTTGGCGCGGCGATGGGCGTACTGTGGCAGCGCATTCACACCATCCTGGAAATCCTCGATGGTCAGGCCCGGAAAACGCTTCAGGAAGTAGCCCTGAAACGCTTCGATATCCTGTCGGATCTCCGATTCGGAGATGGCCTGCACCGCTGATGCTCCTACCAGCGCAAGTGCGGCTGCCAGTGCCAGTGAAAACAGTTTCTTCATCTTCTTCTCCTCAGATCGCTGCGACCACACCAGTGGGTGGATGTTCGCATGACAAACTCATCAGCGAGTTTTGTTTTATTTAACAACCTTTTCCGCGCTGTCACTTTCACCCTTGTTGTCCACCCAACTGACGGTGACTGTATCGCCGGACTTTGCGTTGGGAATACCCACGCCTATTAGGGGATTTTTCGACACACCGGTCCCGAGATTTGCTTGCGCAACCACTTCTCCATTGACTGCGAATTCCATGTTTTCAATAAAATGTTCAGGAATCTTCTCGCCCGTCTTCTTGTCCTTGCGCAGACCCGTTTCCATGGGGTGCTTGGCCAAGACCATAACCTCGTACCCCCCGCTTTTGCTTTTTTTGATTTTCATCTTAGTTGATGCCATCACACTTCTCCTGCTTAATTCTGTCGAGTTAGCCGCCACATCCGCCGACGGTTACTTTGATTTCCTGAGACGCCATATAGAGTTTCCCCCCAGCCTTTACATAGCAGTGCACGGGAGAGGTTTGACCCATCTTGATACGCGTACTGTACAAACCACCACCACCGGCTGAGACTCGTAGGGAAGTGGTATAGGGCCTTGGGTTCTTAATCGCGCAAATTGCGATCCCCTCTACACCCGTCAAAGAAGTCATCACTTTAATGGGGACAACCGCGCCATTCTCCGCCTGGAGGGGCGCTTTTATTGAGACCTGATCGCTCTGCTCCACGTCGGACGTACCGAAAAATGCCTGAAGCGCTTCCGCCTCCGTCTCGGACTCGAACGCTGCTTTTGGCCACGCCGCAGCAAGAACACTCTTGGGAGTAAGCATGCCAGCGCCAGCAGCGACCGCAAGGGTACTGGCTGCCAGTGAGCCTTTTAAAAAAATTCTACGTTTCATAACTCTTCTCTTTACTCTTAATTAATATCAACTGGATTGCTGATGGTTATCTTCTCGTCAGTGCTCAAGGTGTCGGTTGCGAAACGAGATGCCGTAGCCTCGCCTTAAGCTTTACTGCGCACAGTCTTGGCTTGGCACCTAAATCGAGAGCAGCCAATCAACCAGCAGGTCGATGTCTTCTTCGCTGATCAGTTTATGCTTGCCAAATGGCGGCATCGACGTCAGGGGGTTCTTTTCCGTCGGATCCCAAATCTGGGCGCGAAGATCTTCGCGGTTCGGATAACGCGCCGCCATCGCTACCAGTGGCGGTGCAATATTGCCCCCTGGAGGAAAGCCTTCTGGCCAGGGATTCACCACGGCCTGGTGACAGGCGAGGCAATTGCCACCTCTGCGGTTTACGGCAACGCACCAACCCTTGAGGATGTTGTCGCCATCCTTAGCGGCACCGGCCTTGCATTGTTTTTCGGTGGGCCATTCGCCTGCTTGAGCGACCGATGTCACGCCTGTGGTCGCAACCAAGGAGACCGCTGCAACTGCCGCCAAGAACGCACGTTTGAATCTGTGCATAGTTATCCTCCGTTTGCCAGCGCCGCGTGCTTCTCCCAAAACAACGCGATGCTCGTGGTGAGTTATCTGATCGGCCAGATAATTATTCCAATTAACTTGATAACCGCCATTTAAACGGAATTCTCGGCTCATCACAAGGAGGGTCACTTAAAGTGCTATCGATTATCCTTATCTATGGGCACACAAATTTCTTAAACGGCTAGCTCCTAGCTCTTTTTTCCCCGATATTTCTCGATTTCCTTGATTCGCGCATCGATACTCGCTTTAAGATAAGCACTTTCCCCAACGTGGGTAGCTGCGGTTCGCAGGTGAACCAATGCCTGATCGAGTTCGTCTCTGAGGTAGTGATACTCCGCCAGCGCCTGAAAAGACTGCGCCCATTGATTGGTTTCTCCTTCAATGCGGGCTAACAGCTTATATACCGCAGCATTTTCAGGCGCTTCTCTCAGGGCCCGACGAAGACTCAGCCTGGCTGCTCTGAGCTGCCCCGATTTCATGAGCGCATCCGCCAGATAGTAGGCCGCTATCACTGAAAACCCGTCTTGGTCCTGTATCGACTGAAGGACGTCTACCGCCTCAAGCGCACTGCCCTCTGCGAGGAGCGCTTCGGAAAGCGCAATGCCGTACAGGGGGTATCCAGGATAATCGGCGTGCAGCACCATCGCCGTCTCCACGGCACGAGCGTGGTCGCCCTGCCGAATCAATGCCAGAACCAGACCATACCGCGCCGCGCGCGCACCCGGCACATCGGCGGATTCGACTTCGTGGAGAAACCCGGCGACGGATCCCCCGCCCTGAGGACTTTCAAAAAGAGCCCGAACGCGGGCATGTGCGTGAAAGTAATCCAATGAAGGAGGGTTGGCAGTCTCTCCATACTGGCGCAGGCGACTCTCCACCAATCCAAGGCGGTTCTGGGTCAGGGGGTGTGTCCTGAGGTACTCCGGCGCCCCCGAACTCTGTAGCCGACTTTCCTGGTCGAGCCGCTTGAGAAAATCCATCATGGCGCCAGCAGGGTAGTCCGCGTCTGTCAATATGCTAAGACCCAGTACATCCGCCTCGCGTTCGAATTCCCGGCTGTACCGCAACTGATCCGACATTGCCGCACCAGTGGTGGCCGCCATGGCTGCGGCACCGGCTTGCCCCCCCAACAGGATCGCTGCCAGTATCCCGGCCGTAGTCGGAATTTTGCGCCGGCCCGCACGTTCCATCATACGAGGCAGATGACGCTGCGCAACGTGTGCGATTTCGTGGGCCATCACGGAAGCCAGTTCTGCCTCAGAGCGTGTCGTGGTCACAAGGCCCGTGAAAACAGCGAGCCGTCCGCCCGGCCCAGCAAATGCGTTAACCAGTTTGCTTTCGATCAGAAAGAATCGCAGGCGGTCCGTATCCCCTCCCAAACCGGCCGCCAATCGTTGCCCCAGATTCTCAACATAGCGGACCAGCAGCGGGTCTTCGACGAAAGCAAGCTGCTGGCGCGCGGCCGCGATGAACTCACGGCCCATGGCTTCCTCCTCGGACGGGATAACAATGCTCGCCTGCGTGGGTGCGAGCAGATGACCCGAGTCAGCAGACAGCAGCGCCGTCATGAAGCAAGCAAGCGCAGTCAAGACGGTACCCATAATCCGCCGGCGGCAACTTGATTTAAACCCGGCTATGGTCACAGGATGATCTTACCAAAGCGAAAACCACTGCGGTTTGGATTCGTCGTGCCCCCGCTTTAGAATCGCCGGTCCGTTATTGAACCCCTCGAATCAGGTCTTGCTGGGCCCTGCCGGACTTGAGCCAACCCTGGAGATGATCATGCTTCACGACGACAGTCAGGAAACACTCAAAGCGCGCGAAGAAGAGCTGCAAGACCGCTACGAGGCTGCATCCAAGGCGGGTCTCTCCCTGGACATGACCCGGGGCAAGCCGGCGCCGGAACAACTGGATCTGGCGAATCCGCTGCTTGCCCTGCCAGGAGCCGGTCAATTTGCTGATCAGGACAACACGGATTGCCGCAACTACGGCGGCATTGATGGTCTGCCTGCGATGAAACAACTTTTTGCCGATATCCTGGGCTGTCAGCATGATGATGTCATTGTGGGGGGAAACAGCAGCCTCACCATGATGCACGACGCCGTAGCCCGTGCGGTCCTTTTCGGTGTACCGGGCAGCGACAGGCCCTGGGGCCAACAGGGCACCATCCGCTTCTTGTGCCCCGCCCCCGGCTACGACCGTCACTTCGAGATTACATCGCACCTCGGCTTTGAACTCGTTAACGTGGAGATGACCGATGACGGGCCGGATATGGATCATGTCGAGGTCCTCACAGCAGATCCGGCTGTCAAGGGAATTTGGTGTGTCCCGCGCTACAGTAACCCCACCGGCATCACCTACGCTGAGGACGTTGCCCGACGACTCGCCGCAATGGAAGCCGCCCCGGACTTTCGGATCTTCTGGGATAACGCCTACGCCGAACATCATTTTCGCGATGCGCACCAGCCGGTACCAGACATCCTGAGCGCCTGTCGCGAGTCAGGCCATCCGGATCGGGTGCTGATGTTTACGTCGACCTCCAAGATGACGATGGCAGGCGCCGGGGTATCGGCGATGGCGTCGAGCCCGGCTAACATCGAGGACGCGCGTCGGCACCTTTCGGTTCAGACCATTGGTCCAGACAAATTGAATCAACTCCGCCACCTTGCTTTCTTTGGCGGTATCGAAGGCCTGCGCTCGCACATGAGTCGTGTGGGTGAACTTCTGGCGCCCAAATTCGCCCTGGTTCAGGAAATCCTGGAGCGCGACCTGGGGGGTAAGGGGATCGCCACCTGGTCGGATCCGAACG
>TARA_B100000686_G_C16806208_1_pt1 | contig 19670 bp, 15 predicted proteins | sample TARA_B100000686 | Tara Oceans TARA_B100000686 (sample SAMEA2622733) | marine metagenome | biome: marine biome (ENVO:00000447); feature: marine epipelagic mixed layer (ENVO:xxxxxxxxx); material: "saline water (ENVO:00002010), including plankton (ENVO:xxxxxxxx)" | depth 150 m | reverse complement strand
CATATGAAAAACCCCCATAACTTTGTACAAGTTTTGGGGGGCACTTCAGTAAGCCGCTTTTTTAGTATCTGCAATATGAAATTATTGCTTTGAGTTTTGAGGGCGTTCAGCTACCCGAACTTGTAGAATCATCGGCTCTGAGTTTCGTAAGATTTGGATATTAACCATTGAGCCAGGTGGTTGTGAGGCAACTGCTTTAAGTGCTTGATACTGATTGCCAACAATGCTATCGCCAACTTTAACAATAATGTCTCCAACTTCAAATCCAGCTTCTTTTGCAGGTGTATGCGGTGCAATCGCCTTTACAAGAATGCCTGTGTTTGGCGGAAGGTCTAATGCCGTCGCTGTTTCTAAATCAATTGCATCAGGTAAAATGCCAAGCCAGCCACGACGAACACGCCCATCTTCAATAAGTGCATTCATAACACTGCGTGCAAGTGGGGCAGGGATAGCAAAGCCTATACCTTGTGAACCACCAGACTCTGTAAGAATTGCTGTGCTAATACCAATGACTTCACCTTTAGTGTTGATTAAAGCGCCGCCGCTGCTACCCCGGTTTATGGCTGCATCTGTTTGAATGAAGTCTTCAATATTCGTAAGGTTCAATCCAGATCGACCAACAGCTGATACGATGCCCATTGAAACTGCTTGTCCTAGACCATATGGATAACCAATGGCGAGGACAATATCGCCAGTTTGAGGTTTGCGCGTGTCTGCAATAACAGCTGCAGGCAGGTTATCTGCATCAATTCTAAGAACTGCCAAATCCGTATCAGGGTCATGACCGACAACTTCTGCTGGAAAATCTCGACCGTCATGAAGCACTGCGCGAATATCAACAGCAGTTCCAATCACATGATAGTTGGTGATCAGAATGCCTGAGCTATCAAGAATAACGCCGCTACCCAAGCTTCTTGCTGCTGTGCCATCTTCAAGTAAAGATGTGTCTGCTTCAAAGTCTAAGCCCGATGAGCCTGGAAGTTGGCTAACGTCTTGTTCTGAAATAACGCCTTTCGTGGAATAAAAGTTAACAACGGCTGGAGCGGCTTTTTGAATAGCAGCAGAAAAGCTGAGTGGGTTTGTGCTTATGTTCTGCTCGAGCATTTTTGGTTCTTGGCTCGTGGACTGATTGCGGCTTGCTTGCCATGTCATGCCCGACGCGATGGTAGCTCCAAGCACTGCGGAGATAAGCCAAGGCAAAGTCTTCTGCATCTCTTTCAACCTTCTTGAGGGTAAAGCCCTCTTAATTCATGAATTCTACAGCGATACTAGTTTATCGTTATACGAAGAGTTATTTCAAAGAGTATACCTTAATACCGCAGTCAATATCGCCTTTTCAAGTACGAGTATGGTAATCAGTATACTCGCAGTATTAGTATTTTTTCAAAAGTAGATATGTATATAGACTATTCACAGAAGTTATTGCATATATATGTTAACTAACGTTTTTTTATTTTTATAAATTGGTAAAATACGGGCATGCATAAATCGCCACTTCAAACACGAAGGAATTATCTATGAGTCAAGGGGTAGCTTTAAAAGAGCTCATCAGTGCTTTAAACAATATGCTAAGACCAGATCTATTTCGAGACTATGCACCTAATGGGTTACAAGTCGAGGGTCGTCCTCATGTAAAGCGTATCGTGACTGGTGTAACGGCAAGTGATGCTCTCATTGAAAAAGCAATAGGGCTGAATGCTGATGCTATTTTGGTTCATCATGGTTATTTCTGGAAGGGGGAAGACCCATGCTTATCAGGCTTTAAAGGTAAGCGTATTAAGAAATTAATGCAGCATGATATTTCATTGATCGCGTACCATTTACCATTGGATGCGCACTATGAAGTGGGTAACAATGTGCAGCTCGGAGATAAGTTAGGTCTAACTCATGTAAAAGCCCTTAAGAACTCAGTTGCGCGAAATATAGATACGAATAATACACTCCTAACACTTATTGGCGAAACTTCGCACAACACTTTAGAAAGCTTTCAAGCACATATACAAGAAGTTTTAGGTCGTGAACCTTTGGTTATTGACGGTGCGCAAGGTCGAGAAATTAAGAAAGTTGCATGGTGTACTGGTGGTGCACAAAATGAGTTTTCTCATGCTGTTGCTGCTGGGGCAGATGTCTTCATTACAGGTGAAGTGTCAGAAAAAAATTACCATGAAGCGCTCGAAACAGGTGTTTGTTTTATTGCTGCAGGCCATCACGCAACAGAGCGTTATGGTGTTCAAGCCTTAGGAAACTGGTTAAAGACATATTTTGAGTTAGAGGCCTTGTATATCGATATTGATAATCCTGTATAATCTGGCATACCTCAAATATATCGTTTAATAAAAATCGCAGGATGCGCATAATAATATAAAGGACTATGGCGTTTTGGAATTTTCGCTATGGGTATTAGATTCGAACAAGAAAAATTTGAGCAATATCAGGAAACGGGTACACTCATTCTTTGGTATCTTGACTTTACAGGCGACCAAAAAAAATGGCCTGAAGTCCCAGAGACAATTCAAATTATTTCTCAGCAGCCGACCTATATCGGTCGAGCTGTAGCAACACAGCATGACTGCCAAATTGCAGATGCACGAGTAAGTCGTAAGCACGCTCTTTTAGAAATTACGGAAAGGGGATTGCGTCTTACTGATTTAGGTTCATCCAATGGTACTTATGTGAATGGTAAACGAATTAAAGGTTCAATTGACTTGTGTTTAGGTGATCAAATTTTAATTGATCGCATTCCATTTAGAATAAGACGTAGTTTGAATCTTCCTGAAATGGAAGAGGATGATGATGTTATTGAAGCTAAAAGTGCAGGCACTGCCCGTGAACGTTTAATCCAAGCGCGTCGAGATCGATTGGCGAGCGAAGGTAAGCTTATGCCTGAACAAGTACGAGCTGAGTTAGCACAAAAGGTGAATCAGCGAAAAATGCAGAGTCGGTATGCTGCCTATTTACCTGTAGTGACAGGAAGCGTGCTTGCCATAGGTTTTGCAAGTTTTGTGATTTATTTCTTCTAAATCGTTGAAATGCTCTATGTTAAAATAAGCATGAGGTAATAACTTTAGGTGCGTTGCCTCACTGTTTATTTTATTCATGGAGCGAATGCAATTGTCTTTAAATATTATTTTAATCGCTGTTCTTTGTTCAGCTCTTTCCGGTGTGACTGCCTGGTTTCTTTCATCTAACCGTTCACGAAAAGCTCTTGATACTGCAGAGCAACGTTGTGCTCAAAAAGAACAAGAAACGGAATTTTTGCAGCAGCGTATACAACAACAAACTGTTCAAATTCAAGGTCTCACGAGCGATTTGCAGACATCAAATTCAACCCGTCAGCATATTGAGGTGCAGTTTGGAAAGGTTGAAGTACAAAGAGATGAGCAAGTTCAGCGAGTGCACCAATCGCAAGAGTTGATAAAAAACCTTGAGCAAAAACTTGATGCACTAACATCACGCCATCAGTCATTGCAGTCTGAATATGCGGAAGTTGTTGCTCGAATGGAAGAGCGGGAAGAATATTTCCAGCAGCAGGCGCAGCAGCTGCACACACAAAAAGAAGCCTTTAGTGAGCAATTTAAAAATCTTGCTCAAGAAATTCTTGAAGTAAAATCAAAAGATCTGCAAGCGCGGACACAAGAGAGTGTTAGTGCGCTCATGCAGCCATTTAAAGTTTCTATCGATGCCTTTAAAAAAGAGGTGCAAGATATTCACCATCGAGAAACAAGTCAGCAGGGTGAACTGCGCAAAGAGCTGCAGTCGCTCAAAGAACTCAATCAGCAGATTACTCAAGAAGCGCATCAGCTCTCTGTCGCTTTGAAAGGGCAAAAGAAACTACAGGGTAACTGGGGTGAGTTAGTTCTAGAGAATGTGCTAGATCGTTCTGGATTACAAGAAGGAAAAGATTACAAAAGAGAAGTAAGCTTTTCCACAGATGATGGGCGTTTTAGGCCAGATGCTATTGTGTATTTACCTCAAGGAAAACACCTTGTGATAGACGCAAAAGTATCATTAAATGCCTATACACGTTTCGTCAACGCCGAAGATGATATATATCGAACACAGGCTTTAAGAGATCACGTCAATGCCTTTGTTGCAAGGCTTGATGAATTATCTCGCAAAGATTACTGGAGTCTGCCAGGGTTGAATACACCTGAAATAGTCTTTATGTTTGTGCCCATCGAGTCTGCATTTGTTGAGGCTCTTAAAGCGGATGAAACACTATTTCAACGAGCGCTGGAAAATAATGTATTGGTGGCAACACCAACAACATTATTAACGAGCTTGAATATTGTTCGTCAGTTATGGCGATATGAAGATCAAAACAAGCATACTGCTGTTTTGGCTGCAAAAGCAGAAACTGTCTTTAAAAAACTAAACACGTTTCTTAAAAGTTTTGAAGAGCTTAAAAAGGGCTTGACAAAAGCGAATGATGCCTATGCATCAGCTGAAGCTCAATTGCTCAGTGGTCGAGGAAATCTTGTGAAACAGGTCAGTGAGTTTAGAAAGTTAGCGCCAGCTATCAAGCAAGAGCTGCCTGAGTATTTTACAGAGAAAGCAGAACTAGAGCTTGATCTGATTTCTTATGATAATAACCTCGAAAATACTGAAAATTAAATAACAACCTAAAACAGTAGGTTATCCTCTTTATATGTGTTGATGCCCTTGAATTATCAATGAATTGACCATATAAGATATGGCGACGTTCCTAAAGTTGCTTAGGGCGCTTGCCGAACTTAATAAAACGATTAACACATGAGGGAGCAAATCATGGCTATCGAATTACCAGCGTTACCATATGAGAAAGACGCACTAGCACCACACATTTCTGCAGAGACTATTGAATACCATTATGGTAAGCATCACCAAGCTTATGTGACTAAGCTTAACGCTGCTATCGAAGGTACAGAGCTTGCTGACAAAGACCTTGAGTACATCGTTAAAAACACAACAGGTGGTACATTCAACAATGCTGCGCAAGTATATAACCATAACTTCTACTGGTTATGCCTAACACCAAATGCTGCAGCACCCAGCGACGCGCTAGCTGCAAAAATCAGCGAAGCATTCGGTAGCGTTGAAGAATTCAAAACTAAGTTCTCTGATGCAGCTGCTGGTAACTTCGGTTCTGGTTGGACATGGTTAGTGAAGAAAGCTGACGGCACTCTAGCTATCGTTAACACTGACGATGCTGAAACGCCAATTACTGAAGAAGGTGTTACACCACTTCTAACATGTGACGTGTGGGAACATGCTTACTATGTTGACTACCGCAATGCTCGTCCAGAATACGTTAAGCATTTCTGGGAGCTTGTAAACTGGGCTCATGTTGAAGCTCAACTTGCTGCTTAATTAGCAGTAATAGAAAAAAGGCGTCAATGACGCCTTTTTTTATGTCTGTATAAACGGAATTTCAGTTAATTTTGCGCAAATTGATAAAAAAAATGCATTTTATCGCTTTCGGGTATTTAATTTTGGTGCATTTTTCGGTTTAATGGTGTAGGCACTGGCATTTTGGTTTGTTAAACATATAAGAATTGTTTGATTAACCTGTAAATTTTTCATATTGGAGTGTAAACACATGGGGTTATTAGTGCAAAAATATGGAGGCACCTCTGTCGGGTCTCCAGAAAGAATTGCCGCAGTTGCACAGCGGGTAAGTCGTGCAGTCGCAAATGGTGACAAAATCGTTGTTGTTGTATCTGCGATGTCTGGTGAAACCAATCGACTTGTTGACCTAACAAACCAATTTGGTGGTCAACCAAATGAAATGCACCGTGACCTAGTTCTTGCAACTGGTGAACAGGTAACAGTAGGTCTTCTATGTATTGCTCTTGAGAAAATTGGTATTACTGCCAAGGGGATGCTAGGTTGGCAAGTACCTGTTTTAACAGATAATGCTCATAGTAAAGCTCGAATTCAAAATATTTCTGGTGCTCACATTGAAGCTGTTTTCGAAGATCACCAGGTTTGCGTTATCGCTGGTTTCCAAGGTGTAACAGGTCAAGGCGATGTTGCTACTCTTGGTCGCGGTGGTTCTGATACTTCTGCTGTAGCAATTGCAGCTGCTATTAATGCAGACGAGTGTCAGATTTATACAGATGTAGATGGTGTATATACAACTGACCCACGAGTTGAACCAAAAGCACGTAAACTTAACTCCATTACATTTGAAGAAATGCTAGAAATGGCAAGTCTTGGTTCTAAAGTTCTGCAAATCAGATCTGTAGAATTTGCAGGTAAGTACAAGGTCCCACTAAGGGTTCTTTCCAGTTTCACTGATGAAAATAACGAGGGTACATTGATCAGTTTAGATAATGAGGTGAGTTCAATGGAACAGCCATTAGTTTCCGGTATTGCATTTAACAGAGATGAAGCAAAAGTAACAATCCGTGGTGTGCCAGATACACCAGGTGCTGCTTTTTCTATTCTTGGCCCAGTAAGTGAAGCAAATATTGATGTTGATATGATTATCCAAAATATCGCTCTGGATAACACAACTGACTTTACTTTCACTGTGAACCGCAATGACTTTGAGCGCACAATTGAAATTCTTAAAGATACATCTGATAAATTAGGTGCTCGCGGTGTAGATGGTACTTGCGATATCTGTAAAGTCTCTATTGTAGGCGTTGGTATGAGATCCCATGCTGGTGTTGCAAGTACAATGTTCAAGTCGCTTTCAAGTGAAGGTATAAATATCCAACTGATTTCTACATCAGAAATTAAAGTTTCTGTTGTTATTAACGAAAAGTACCTTGAACTTGCTGTTCGTGCACTTCATGATGCATTCCAGCTGGATAAGGCTCCAGAAAAAACAGCTGAAAAAGCCTAAAAATTAGGCGATTTTTCACGCCTGATCATTTATAATGTGCCCACATCTATTTTAGGTATGGGCACATTTCTGTTTTTATCGAAAAAAAGAAAAGCTAATTGTATCGGAATTAGTTATTTTTAACTGTAGGTTTATCTTATTAAGCTAAAATGCCTGCACTAATTTGTAACTTATTACTTATAAGTGGCAAAATATGCCACCAGTTTGATATTTTTGGTTCATACTTATGATGAGGCTTAATGATGTTATCAGGGTCTCAAGAGGTAGACATCTTTCGAAGCTCAATAAAGAGACAGGATGTTAGTACCACAGGGTCATAGAGAATGAATTATAAACCGTGACTTACGGTTTTTATATTGCCGCGCGAGCGCTGATGGAGTAAAGGAGAGCATCGATGTTGATTTTAACCAGAAGGGTTGGAGAAACAATTGTCATAGGGGATGATGTTAAAATCACCGTTCTTGGCGTAAAAGGCAACCAGGTTCGTATTGGTGTAAACGCACCAAAATCAGTATCTGTACATCGTGAAGAAATATTCAACAGAATTCAGCAGGAAAATAACGTAGGTCAGCCAAAAACAGCTGACGAAGACACATTTGGTAATCGCTAAGATTTCCAGTCTTACTCTTTGAGATAAAGAGCTACATCTACTGTCCTTCAAGTAGATAATCCTTCGAAACTCCTGTTCTATTGCCAACTCATTATGATGATAGTGAGTTGGCTTTGTCGTTTCTATAGGGGTATTTTTTGACGCGAGTTAATTTTTTGGTCACGCCACGTTAATATTAAGAGCTTGTACTTGCGTATTTAAATTATCTGTGGAACTCGTTGGTGATGTACTACTAGAAATTGCTTTTTGCTGACTTTGTCTTAGCGTGCCAATATGTGCAAGCTCTGCTTTTAAATCAACTTTATCTGCTAATGCAAGACTACGATCTTCAGCCATTAATTTTTTGGCCAGTTTTAATGTTGCAACTTCAAATGGCGTGAGCTCTTCAGTGCTGTCCTTATAAAGTTTTGCAGGTACTTGGTCGAGAGTATGTGTCTTATAACCTTCAAGTGCATAATCTGTCCCTTCAGGGAAATGAAGGCGAGCTCTCTCAGCTAGATTTGGTGGTAAATGCAGTAGAGGGTCAAAATCCTCTTGCGTTGGGTGGTCACCTGTAATTTGGAAGAATAAAGTTACACCCAAGCTAAAGCGGTTCACGGACTCTTTCTCCGCTTGAGTAAGATCATCTTCTCTAAGATTTGGCATAGCATATGTAGGTGAGTGGGTTACATCAGCTGCTAAGTCTGTTCCTGTTTTAATGATATCGCCACAGTCACCAATTCTTTTGCCAAAAATATTTTCTGGCTTGAAGTCTGGATGTGTTAGCTTAAGAGATTCTAATAACAAAATCTTATTAGTAAAAAGATTCATTTGTTCAAAAGCATTATCTTCATATTGCTCAGTATGACCATCGGCTTTTAAATCTTGGTTTTCTTGAAGTGGATAAAACTCTTCAGGTTCAAGGGCAAGATCAAATCCAATATACCCTTTTTCTGGTGTAATCATTGTTGCTGTGCTGGAGTCAAATATTTCTTTTTTTGCACTGCTTAATAAGCTGCCTTTTGCCAAAATAAATTCATTTTTAAATTGATCAGGAATTAATTGGTTAAGGTTGTTATATTGTTGAACATTGCTCAAATAGTGTTTAATCGATTTCATTTTTTTAACAGCAATAACATCACCAGTTAAAATGTCATGTGCAGGTATTACTGTACCAAAGCTGCCGCGGCCTAGCCTGGACGATACAATAGCGCTGTCGTCGTCAATATAGTGAGCTTGTTTATTATCGAAGAGGTGTTGAGCCAGATCTTTACCGATCACTTGAAAATCGTGGCCGTTATCAAGGTCAAAGGTTTTAAAGAGTTCAACCCAGCGGCCATTTAAATTCAGCAAAGTATGGTTTAGGCCTGTTAAATCATATGTCAGCTTTTTAGGATCTGAGATTAAAAGCCGTGTAGGGATATTGAATTTCTTAATTGTTGGAGCATTTAAAGATTTTGCAATACTTAAAGGTTCGGATTGCTGTAATGCAATTAAAATTTTTTGAGCTTTTGGGCCTTGTTGGTGTATTTGATTCAAGCGTGAAAGTAAAAACTCACTGTTAGGGCCATTATTTTTTAGGAAATCATGAGTGCGTTTAAAGGCGCGGCTCATATCTCTATCAGTTAGAGGTCTTGGTGGTAAAAATTGCTGTAAAAGTGTAAGAACAACAACATCATTTAAAATAGTTCTTTTGACAGCATCAACTTTAGACATGCGTTGAAAACTATAAGGGTTCATATTCAATTGAGCCTGTTTATAGCCTTCGTGATCACCATTAGCGTGCAAGCGCTCTAAGTGAGCCTGTAGATCATACATGTTTACCTTGCGATCAATTGGAGCATTGCTTGGATTAACAATTGGTGTTGAACCATATGTTGCATGAGCTTGGCTTAAATGCACATGAGTATTGGTACTACTCATTGGTGCTTGGTTATTGATATTGCGTGGTGCAGGGGCTATAGATGACTGGGCTGCTCTTATATAAGTAGTCGGGTTTGCATCAAAGCTCTTCTGTGGTGCTGTACCTTGAACAAGCCTTGATTGACCTTGAATAGATGGAGTTGGAGCAGCCATAGTATTTCTACCTATTTTCTCTGTGTGTTTTTTTAAGCGTATTCATTGTTTAAATGAAGGATGTTACCTGAAAATTAATATCGTGGCGATATGATGTTACAGGTTTTGCTGTTTATTAGTTTGTTATGTCTGCTGCGATATACGAGCTTGGCCAATATCTTTAACCCATTGATTTAAATCTATCTTTGCCGCAATTGATCTATCGTCTGCCATTAAGTGTTTCACAAATTGCAGTGTTAGCTTCATTGCGTCGGTTACAGGTTTATCTTCGTCTGTATAGCCAAGCTCCTCAGGGACATGATCTAAGGCTTCTGTATAGTAGCCACGGCTAAAAAAACCGTTTGTCACTGGTAAGCGGAGCGCATTTGGAACATTATCATCAGATGCAAAATATGCTGAAACGCAATTGAGAAGGCTAGCACCAAGACTAAATCTATTATAGGTTTTAAGCTCCATTTCGTTGAGTTTTAGTTTGGTGCGAGTGCCTGGCATTGTATAGTCTGGCGTTAAGCCTGTTGGTTTAAAAGTATCTTTTAATGATTGAATTTCACCAATGTCAATATGTTTAAAGTCAACAACATTCTCTGGTTTAAAGTCCGGTTGAACAAGCTGATCTTCTTCTAAAGCTTGAACTAATGTAACGAGTCTTTTAACTTGTTCGAAGAACTTATCTTCAAAAGATTCATACTGTTTTTTTGCATATAAATCGATATTTTTTTCCGCAATATAAAACTCATCAGAGGTGCGACCCAAGGCAAAAGTTGTAAGAGACTGTGGTGCAGGCTCTGGGGTTTTACCTTTTTTCATTTCAAATTTAGAGCTTACAGATATACCTAAGCTTTTTGGAAACATATAAAGGTGCTTGTTCTTATCGGAAACAAGTTTGGCCAGCTTGCTTGCATTCTTATAGTCATCTTTAGCGACATCAATAATTGACGATTTTTTACCTGCTTCTACAAGTCCTGTTTTAATATCAACGACAGGTATGCATTTACCGTACTTTCCATCACCTAGAACAACATGAAACTCAGTTGTTGAGCCTTCTTTTATTTCTGTTAGTGGGTGAGCAGCAAATACTTCATCATGTGCTTTTTTTATGGTTTTTGCATCATGCTGATTGCTTAAATCGTAAGATTTATATAATTCTTTCCAATCACCTTTATCATTAAGGCGAAGTGTATGCCCTAAACCAGTTTCTCTTTTATCAAGACGCTCGGGGGTTCGAATAGTATCAGTAATATCAATCCTGAAGTGATTTATATTTTTTGCATTTAATAAGCTTGTGAGTGTTGTCGCTGGTTGATTTAACAGTTTCGCGAGTTCTGGCTGGCTCTTGAATTGCTGTAAAATAGCAGTGAGTCGCTTTTGTAATTCAGGGCCTTTCGTACCATTGTTCTCTAAAAATTGATGAAGTTGTTGGCTTGCATGAGATAGGTCTTTGTCAGCATCAAAGCCTTTTAATAGCGCTAATAAACAATAATCTTGCTTAATCTGGTGTCTGGCAGTATTCAGTGAGTCTGTTGTGCTGGTTAGATTATGTTTTTCTGATAATTTTGCATCGCCGCTAAAATGATTCCGACTTATTGATCTTGCTTTCAATGTCTTACGACCATGGCTTTCAACAGATTCGGCTGTTGTGCCAAGTGTTGGTTTGGAGGGTGCAATGACTAAGCGAGTACGGCCTGCAGGTGAGCGCATTGATGAACTAGAGGTGGATGCAACTTCTGGTTGAATAATAATACCTTGTTTACGAACCATCTGTAATTTGCCAGCAGGAGCTTGAGTAGCTCTTTGATTTTCAAGGCTGCTATTCACTTGTTGAGTTGAGCTCTGCACACCTGTATTTTTCATTGATAACTCCTGCTGACTATTAGTAGTGGGTGTATGCTACTAGAGCTTTAAGGTAAGTTGAAAAAAGTGTTACAAAGCCAATGGCTTATCGGAAAAAGGCTATTGAAGGATTATCAATAAGGTAGGCTGTGAGAAGGTAGGAAGAGTAGGCCTCATTAGTGTAATATACACACAACTCTCACTGGAGAATCAATTCAAGCAACTCATTCAAGGACTGGCATGTTTTGGGATCAATTTAACGTTAAGCTCTTCCGGCCTTTATGCTCGCCACATGGACGAGTCTACGCGCAAGCCCTGTGGTTTTTATACAACCGTATGGTTGTAAACTGGTATGAGTCTACAGACTGGACACCAAAAGATTGCCGTGAAGCGATTCAGCAATGCCTTTTAGAAATGAATCAGCGTATTGATTGGTCGGAAGAAGACCCATTCGAGCTTGGTGTCACAGAAGTTTCTTATGATGAAACAGATGATGCCAGCCGAATCTATCGTTACTTCAAAGAAAGTGGCTGGATTCGTGAAATTGAAGAGATGGGCTATCGTCGTATCGCTTACATGCCAAAGCAAGCTTCAGGTCTTCTCGCTGCCTTTGATGACTTAACTCGTGTTCGTCGCAGCAATATCGGTGCACGTTGTCAGAATATCTATCTTGCACTTAAACAAGCCTTGGATGATCCGAAGAATAATGGCATTCAGGTGGAAGTTGCTGCTGAACATGCCCGTGAGTTCTGTACTCAATTAAGCACAATGGCAGCCAGTTGCCGAGAGCTTGCGCACGGTATTATGGAAGAAACCGTTACCGCAAAAGTATTATCAAAATTCTTTAATGACTTTATTAAAGGCAGCTTGCTGGAAGATTATTCCACCCTTAAAAGCCGTGACCATCCATATCGATACCGTGCAGCAACACTTGAGCTTGTGAATAAAACACTAACAAATGATCTTTTATTAGAAGCTTTAGAAAATGGTATTTCTGCAAGTCATGGTATTCAGTCGAACACTGACATTACCGCTCAGCAGCAAAGCACTCATGAAACGTTACAGCGCCAGCTGAGACAAGATTTGCAAGATATTTATCGTTGCTTCCAGCGTATAGATGAAATCATGCAAAAGATTGAGCATTACCGTTGTACTATGACACGTCGAACTCGTGAAGCATTACAGTATGCGATGTCAACACCTGTATCGCATGCGCAAAACTTAGATGAGATTATTCAGAAAGTAGCAGCAGCTAAGCCTGCAGAAGATGACACAGTACCTGTTCCATCTACTTTATATCGTGATGAATACTTATCATCAGGTCGTGGCTATCGACCAAGACGTGTATCTGCAGCAGCAGAAATCTTACCTGTGGTTAAAGGTGTTATTCCGCAAAAAGACATTGAGTTTAACCGCTTGATGGATGCTTATTATCATCGCCGTGCAGAAAATAAAGATCGCCTACGAGATTTAATTGAGCGTTATTTAGGTGAGAAAGACTCAATTACAACTGATGATATTGATGTAAATAATCTTGATGACTTTATTGCATTCTTGCAGTTACGAGATTTGCTGCACGATGCCGTACCACCATCAGGTACTTTCTATGAATTACTTGAAGACTACGAAGTTGATGTTGATGAAAGTAAAGTGACAGAAAATAAATATGTTGTCGCGCCACAATTAATCGTAAGACGACGACGTAAAAGCCTTGAGCTTTAGAGGATAAAAAAATGCTAAAAGATTTAGAGCAAATTCTGGATAAGCCAGAAAATGATCATATGCATGAAAGGGATTTTGAAGCTGCGGCTTCCTATCTTCTGCAAAAGCAATTTATTTGGGCTGATGGACATGGCCAGAAAAGACATTACGATTTAATGGTCCGATTTTCTGATTATTTTGAAACATTATTTGATGCTATTGGTTTTGATTTTGTGCGTGATTATAAATATGGTTACTGTGGTATTTTGCCTCGCAGTGGTTTACCTGTTATGCGTAAATTCGATACGCTTATTTTATTGTTACTTGCAAAAATGCACGATGAACAATCACGAAAAGCCTGTACAGAGCGAGGCTGTTCTACACCATGCTTAGGTGTATTGCTTGATTTATATACACAGCTTACTGGGCTTGAAAAACCAACTCGTCCAGATTTATTAGCCAGTTTAAAAACACTGGCACGTCATGGCGTGATTCAAATTGGTGATATGGATGAGCAATTAAATTTACCAAAAATTACCGTGACGCCAGCTATTACTCACGTGGTTACTGCAGATTTCTTAACAAGCCTTGAAGCCTATTCAGAGCATGATGAAACAACCATCAACTTTGATGAAGATGCAGATGATGACTTGGAACAAGCTTCGTCAGAAGAAATAGGGCAAGAGGCTCTTGAAGAAAGTGCTGAAGCAACTATTCAAGGCGATTCGCAAGATAATGACGCAGAGGAAAAGGATGTAACTCATGGATAAACTCATACGAATTTCCTTAGTCAACTGGTATTTATTCGGCGCTGAAGACATCCCTATTAATGGCGACGTTATCTTATTCCGTGGTGCTAACGGTGCGGGTAAAAGTTCGCTATTAGATGCGATGCAAGCCTTATTTGCTGGTGGTGATGAAAACGAGCTTCTGATGAATGCTGCTTCAAGTGATGGCCGTCGTTCTGGTCGTAGCTTACGTTCATACGTGTTGGGCATGGTGTCTGATGCTGCAGGTGATCAAAGTATTCCATCTCGTAAAGAGTCCAGCTCGTATATTGTGGCAAGTTTTAAGCGCAGCCCAGACCGGATTGATGAAGAAGGTGTAGGCGAGTATTACTCAATTGGTCTTGCACTTCATGCCAAGCAGAGCGATCAACGTGTTATTAAACACCGTTTTATTTTAGAAGGCCGTAGTTTCACCACTGACGATGCTGTTACAGCCGATGGCCATGTACGCCCTTGGAAAGTGTTTGAGAAATACATGCTTGGCATGCCTGGTCGTGTGTATCTGCCAACGACTGCTGCAGAATTTAGACACTATGCTGCGCAGTTAATGTCTGCCGATGCGCCAGATCAAAAAATTCAACCAAACGCCATGCTGCGTGCCTTGAAAAAAGGGATTGGTTTTAAAGAGCAAAAATGTATTTCACAATTTACGCGAGATCATGTCTTGCCAGAAAACTCCATTGATGTACTTCGAGTGCAAAACGACTATGAAGAATATCGTCGTATTTATGACTTAATGGAAGAAGCCAAACACCGTTTGCATTTACTGCACCAAATTATTGGCTCCCATGAAAAAGGCGTGCATCACTTACAACAAGTCACTGCTTATGACTGGTGTTTTCATCATGTAAGAGTTGAATCTTTGCGCTCCCAACTTCGTCGTCAAAAAGCAATTATGGCGGAAAAGCAGGGTGGTTTAAGCCAACTGCATGTCGAGCTTGAATTATTAAATACGCAAACACAAAGCATTCAAAATGCTCGTGACGAGGCTTTAAGTCATTTTCGTCAAACAGATCATTTTAGTGCAATTAAATCTCACGATGATCAAATTGCGGCATTGAAGAAAGCCATTGCTCATGGTGCCTCTGTAATTGGTTCAACTAAATCACAATTACAGCGTTTTGCGCACATGCAAAGCCCGAAAGTACTTTCAAACGAACTACGTATTGCTTACGCCGATGATTTACAAGTGCTGCAAGACACGCTGGATATTAAAGAAGATTTATTATCCCATTGGCCAAAAAATGCATCCCACATCAGCCATATTCGTGAAGCTTTAGATGTGATGGGCTCATACGAAAGCCAAATCAGCAGCGAACGTGACCGAGTTAAGACCAAGGTTGACCAAGTTCGTGAGCGTTTAGCGGAACTTGAATCTGCTGTACATTCTGCAAAATCAGGTCAAGCAAAATTGCATGATTCTACAGAGCAGGTGATTGCATTGCTGGCTGAAGCTGGTATTGAAGCCAAGCCTGTGTGCGAGCTTGCCCGTATTTCAGACCCAGATTGGCAGATTGGTGTTGAACGCTTCCTCGGCAGTAACCGTGAAGCCCTTGTGGTTGAAAGCAAATACTACGAAGAAGCACTTAAAGTTTATCGTCGAGCGAAAGATCAACGTGAAAGCTTACGTGCCGTAAAACTCGTAAACCCTGATAAAGGCTTTGGTTTTACTGGTAAGCCAGAAGCTGGCACAGCGGCTGCGCTTATTTTTTCCGATAATGAAATTGCGCAGCGTTTCTTGCGTGGTCTAGTGCATAACGTTGAGCTGGTAGAAACAGAATCTGAACTGCGTAAAGCCAAGCGTGCAATTACTAAAGACGGTATGGTTGCAGGTAATGGCGCTATTTCTGGCGGTAATATGTTCCGTTGGGTCCTTATTGGTCAAGACGCTCGACGTGGTCATGCAGAAGGCCTAGCTCGTGAATTAATTGAAGCTCAAACAGAATGTGCAGAGCTTGAAAAACAATTCGGCCCACTTGAAACCTTTAACCGTGAATTTTTACCACAGCTGCAAAACCTTCAAATTGCATTAACTGATCTTGGCACGCAGTATAAAACTGTCACGCAATCACAAGATGCTCTAGAAGTGCATATTAAAGAGCGTGAAGCATTGCATCACAGCCCAAATGCCAAGCTTGAAGCTGAGTATGAATCTTCTAACCAAGCACTTATTGAGCATCAAAGCCGTATTCGTGCATTAGAAATTCGACTATCGAGTGAACAGCGTGATCTTGAGCGTTTAAATCACTCAATTCCTGAAGTTGAAAAGAACTTTGGTGAAGCTAGTGACTCAGCAGAAAAAGTACAAGAAGATGAATACTGGAACGAAGAAGTTGCTCACAAAACTTACGAAGAGCTGAAAAAAGCACAAAATGTGGATGATCAGCAAAAGATAGATTTAGAGCAACTGCAGCGACAAGCACTTGAAGGTAAAAAAGCCTGTGCATCTCTAGGTCAAAAAGCATTAATGGAAGGCTCTAGTGTTTTAACTGAATATTTAACTCGTTATGAACCTGAAGATAGAAATGACTTTGCTTCATTCAACCCTGAAGGTATTTTAGCCCGTTGCCAGATTCATCGTGATCAAATTCAAGAAACACAAATGCTTGTGTACCTTGAAGATGCAAAAAATGCTCGTGAAACAATGTTGGAAAACTTCCGTTTCGAAGTTGTGGCAAAACTGAAAGATGCTTTTGAAACCATTAAGTCCACATTTAAATTATTAAATAAACAGCTGAAAGAATTAACCTTCAATAACACGCAATACCAGTTTATTTACCCATTAGTAGAAACACCTGTTCTCAAGAGTGTGTATGAATACGTGATTGAAACCACTGCTGCAGATGGTGAAAACGTAGGCACATTATTTGATGAGCAGAAAAATCATCCAGGTGTAAAAATTATTGAAGAAGTATTGCTTGAAGGTCGTTTATCAGAAATTTCTGATTATCGTAACTTCTTTACTTACGATATTGTTGCAACAGACCGTATTACAGGTTTAAAGCGTTACTTTAGTGAGCTTTTATTAAATGGTTCTGGTGGTGAAAAACAAACACCATTCTATGTGGCGCTTGGTGCATCATTTATGACGGCCTTTAAGATTCATAAAAATGGCGACCAATTAATAGGTGGTGTTGGCCTAGCACTCTTTGATGAAGCCTTCAGTAAAATGGATGGTAATAACGCCCAAACTGCACTGAGCTTCTTTAAAGATATTGGCCTGCAAGTGATTCTGGCTGCGCCACCAGACAGTGAAGTAAAAGTAGGCCCATTCGTGGATGCAACCTTTACAATCCTACGTTCCGGCGCACAAGTCTATCTTGACCATAAACGCTTTACACCAGAAGGCAAAGCACTTTTAAGAAGTGACGAGCCAGCGCGAGTTTACAAAAGGTAATCAATTAAGATGTCTGCTTACCAGAAAATTGATCAACAGATAACAGCGGATCAGTTGGTTGAAATATTCAATCAACTGTTTCGTGACAGCGAAAACACGATTCTTGTAGATGGCCAAAAAAGAGGGGAACTAGAACCTCTTTACGTGCCAGCTTCAGAGACAGAGCCAGCGAAAATTATCTTTGCCCATGGCTTTGTCACAAGTGCTTGCCATGAAATAGCCCATTGGTGCTATGCAGGCAAAGAGCGTCGTCAGTTAGTTGATTATGGTTACTGGTATGCAGGTGACGACCGCAACCAAGAACAACAAGACACCTTCGAAAAAGTGGAAGTCATTCCACAAGCCTACGAATTAATCCTCAGTAAAGCCTGCGGTATTCCTTTTAAAGTGAGTCTAGATAACTTTAACCCTGATGTTCAGCTTGATAGAGATGCTTTTACGAGAAAAGTAGAAGCTATGGCTGAGAAGAAGGAGAGGGAAGGGATGTCGGAGAGGTTGATGAGTTTAGTTGAAGCTATCCATAGATTTTGAGCCATTGAAGTTAGGATCTAATCGCCCCATAGCTGCTCTCTAGCCTATATGGTGTTAACACATATTCGGCACCATAATTTCTACTGCCATGTTGAATTCAACTTTACGTCTTAGAATATTTTGAGTTTGCTCACAGCAGTTAGTAACCCTGTTATTAGATTGAATTTTGATCATGGTTTATCTTGTTTTGTGAACTACGTCACAGTTTAGAGTATTTGGATGAATTCTGTACTTATACATTGATAACGATATGATACTTTTCATTTTCAGTATTTATGAAAGGATAATTTTTATGTGTTTATTTGTAGTGGATGGAACTTGGTCTCATAAGTTTAATACGGGTTCTTGGGAAAAAGACTCAGCTGGGCTTCACTATGGTAGTTTCTCGGGAATTAATACAACAAACTCCAAAAAATTTTATGATAATAGTCAATACTCTGATAGTAAGAAGTTTTATTATTCTGGGGCAAGAGATGGTATTACAGGGCATGATTCAACAGTGATATATGAAAGGGTTATGAATGATATACAGCGAGAAATAGTTTCCGGTAATTGTACCGAATTATCTTTGATTGGGTGGAGTCGAGGCGCTGCAGTTATCGCTGAAATAACTCAATCATTGGCTGCTCTAAAATATGCAACAGTGAATAATATAACTGTACGCAATACACGTAGAGGGACTCGGTCCTTTAACAATTTTAAACATGCTGATATGATACCAAATATAAAGTTTGTCGGCTTGTTTGATTCTGTTGCAATGATGGGACCATATACATTCAGCCCAGATTTAAATGGGTGGGGAGAAGAGATATCTAGTATGGTAGACTATTTTGTTCATATAATTGCTGGAGATAGAACTGGCCCAGTGCCATTTATGGACTTTTTAACACCCGAAATAGAAATTAATTCAAAACGAAAAATTTTTCATAGAATGTTTTCGGCTAACCATGGTGATGTGGGTGGAGGGAATAATAATATGTATTCTAAAATTGCATACGATTTTATGCGAAAGCATGCAACAAAGGCGGGGGTTTTGTGAGTAGGTTGAAGTTGTTTTTTATTATTTTTGCAATATTTTTTGTTTTCTTTTTTTTATACCTTTTAGGTTTAGGGCAGGCACTTGGAGGGAAGCAAGTTGCACTTACTTCTAATGATTTGGGTGAAGTAATGACGATTTCGTTGTTCTGCTCTGTTGTAGTGTTTGGTGTTATTATTTTGTACAAAAAAGTATCGACTCTCTTGAGAAAGGGTAAGTAAAAGCCTGTGTCGCTAAGCCCATTTATTTATGGGCTTGAGTTCTGTGTAAAAAATCTAATTTTATTTCTGTTTTAAATAAAATGTAATCTTGCGAGATAATTCTTATTAAATCTATAGTAATTTAGTTTTATTTTAAATTGAGACTTTTATGTTTCTTAATGGTTGAGAAATTCTGTTTTGAAAGCTCTTCTTTTTTTACTTTTCTTTCTTGTTAATGATTAACTATCCTAGTTCAGCTTGTTTTTTGTGCAATTCATATAGGCTTTGTAATAAAAGCCACTCTTATTCTATGGTACGAATACAATAGAAGGCTAATAGATATCAATTTTTACAGTGAACTCATTGTAAAATAGCAAGTAGCTCAAGGAGTAAGTAAAAACTATGGGTAATTCTGCTTTACAGGGTTCGTATTTACGAAGCCATCTTTCATTAGCACTTTTAGGAAATGAACCAAACCCAATTCAATCGACATTACGAAATCTAATGCCGAGTACTATTAGATCATCTATAAATCCAACTCAATCATATATGAAGGCGCCGGCTAGCCTGGCCTCTATACAATTCAAAAGTATCGAAATGAAGCCAGAGAGAGCTATATCTCGACTTGCTGCATATTCACCAGAGTTATAGTCAAAAGTAGTGCACGGAGGATTTGAAAAAAAGCAGCAT
>TARA_B100000686_G_C16806210_1_pt1 | contig 19682 bp, 24 predicted proteins | sample TARA_B100000686 | Tara Oceans TARA_B100000686 (sample SAMEA2622733) | marine metagenome | biome: marine biome (ENVO:00000447); feature: marine epipelagic mixed layer (ENVO:xxxxxxxxx); material: "saline water (ENVO:00002010), including plankton (ENVO:xxxxxxxx)" | depth 150 m | reverse complement strand
AAGTTTTCTCGGATTAACACGTCCACTAGACATATTTTGAAATAAGCCCTGTAATTGGTTAGTCATCTCTTCCATACCGGGTGGCGCCATAATCTCTACGCCTACTCCCGCTGACTGGACCTCTATTTCAACTTCCCGATCATCTAATTCACCCTCCCGTAATTTCTTTCTAAAACGCTGTCGGGTTTCGTTATCTTGCTCAGCACTAGATCCTGGCAATAGTGCATCGAGGACTCGATCCTCCGCTGAGTCCTGAGCACGGTGTCTAACCTTTGCTACCTCATCCTCTCTAACCATCTTTACTGCCATGTCTGCAAGATCACGTACTATCGTGTCAACTTCACGCCCCACATAACCAACCTCAGTAAATTTAGTTGCCTCCACCTTTATAAAAGGCGCGCTTGCAAGCCGAGCAAGTCGCCGAGCAATTTCTGTTTTTCCAACACCAGTTGGGCCAATCATCAAAATATTTTTTGGTGTAATTTCGCTTCCAAGTGGCTCTGAAACCTTTGATCTACGCCATCTGTTTCTCAGTGCAATCGCAACAGCTCGCTTAGCATCATTTTGACCAATAATATGTTTGTCCAGTTCTTGGACTATTTCTCTGGGTGTCATAGACATTTCAGTACACTCTCAAAAGTAGTGGTGTGCTATAAAACTGAGCTGAAACTCGGCCTTCAACTAACCAAATTCTTTAAAGCTCTTCTATAGTGATTTTATGATTGGTGTATACACAGATATCTGCAGTAATAGCCAGTGATTTTTCTACAATACTGCGAGCATCAAGCTCCGTGGTATCCAGAAGAGCGCGTGCCGCTGCTTGGCAGTACGCACCTCCAGACCCTATCGCCAAAAGTTCGCTCTCTGGTTCAATTACGTCTCCAGTACCAGAAATAAGTAACGATTGCTTTTCGTCTGCAACTACAAGCAGAGCCTCAAGGCGACGAAGCATCCTATCTGTTCTCCAGTCTTTCGCAAGCTCAATTGCAGCACGTGTTAGGTTCCCGTATTGCTCTAACTTCTTCTCAAAATATTCGAATAAGGTGAACGCATCAGCAGTTCCTCCCGCAAAACCTGCCAATACATTTCCATTATGAAGACGACGAACCTTTCGTGCATTACCCTTCATAATCTTATCGCCCATGGTTACCTGGCCATCGCCACCCATGGCAATGCCAGCTCCACGTCGGACACAAATAATAGTTGTACCATGAAAATTTTCCATATCATCACTCAGGCAAATACAAACAGTCCTAATAAAATAGTAGTTCCTAAATCTAGTTAATAAAAATTCATCTCAGGAACGCCGAGCCCGCGGGTGAGCCTTATCATATATTTGGGCTAGATGCTGGAAGTCAAGGTGCGTATATACTTGGGTGGTGGAGATACTTGCATGCCCTAATAGCTCCTGTACCGCTCGCAAGTCACTGCTTGACTCCAACATATGGGTAGCAAATGAGTGTCTTAGCATATGTGGATGAATAGAGGTTGAGGCTCCCTGTTGCATACCCCAGCGCTTTAATCGAGCCTGAACAGTCCTACAGGCTATTCGGGTCCCACGCTGAGTTACAAATATGGCCTCTTCTTCTTTCTTTGCCATCGACGCTCTAATTAACATCCAAGCCTTTAGAGCTTCTAGAGCATGCCTACCTACAGGAACCACTCGTGTTTTATTGCCTTTCCCAATCACACGGATAGTGCCATCCTGAAAATCAAGATCTGCTAGATTTGAGCTGACGAGCTCTGCAAGCCTCAAGCCAGAGGAATAAAATAACTCTAGAATTGCTCTATCTCTCATGCTTAATGCATCTTCTGTACTTAGTGTTAGAAGGCTTGCTACCTCATCAGCATCTAGCGTTGCAGGCAACCGCCTAGAAGGTTTAGGCGCTTGAATGTTTATAGCAGGATTTACTGAAACTACTCCGGTACGCATTAAATAACCAAAGAAGCCTCGAATCGCGGATAACCTACGTGCCACACTCCTCGGACTAGCACCCTTACGGTGCGATTCGGATGCAAATCTGCGAATAAAATAAGAATCTACTGACTCAATACTTACCGATTGATTCTTACAAAAATCAATTAGTGCATTTAGATCTCGCCGATAAGCGCTCACTGTATGTGGCGAAAGTCTTCGTTCCTTCTCAAGGTGCCGAATGAAAGTATCGATTCTGGTTTCAAGATCCTGCGACATTTGGTCCGTTCTTTGCACTAACAGCTGCATCAAACAATAAAGCGGCTGTCACTACCTCTCCTAATCGGCTTAGAAAATCCATGCCTTTTCCAGGATTAAAATGATCGGGGTCTTTACTGCCTATGACGATAAACCCAAGTGTTTCAGGGTCCCCCAAAGGGATTAGGGCTGATGAATTAATTTCAGATGCGCCATGCTCAAAAACGAATGTTTTCTGATCATCCTTAAGCTGCCCACATCTAGGCTGACTAGAGCGCAAAAAGCTTGCGAAGGAATTCAAATTCTCATCATTATCATCGACTATTTTAGTAAAACTATTATTTGATAACTCATCGTTGGCTACTGATGAAAAAAGGATTAAAACAATTTTGTCTGCTAAAAAACTTGTCTTTAAAGTGGCTTCAAGTAATTTTATTCGCTCAATACTGGTCTTTGACTTCATTAGAGTCACTGCAAGCTGGTGAATTTTTTCTAATACAACATGATTATCTTTAGCAACTGCAACAAGCTCATTAAGTTGTCGTGTAAGTTTGCTATTACTCTGACGTAGCACATCGATTTGACGCTCTACAAGCGAAACGGCATCACTACCAGCATGGTGTGAAAATTTAAGATCAATCAGTAACTCTGGATTTTCTTCAAAAAAATGTGGGTTGCTACTGAGATATATTGCTACATCTTCTTTTGACAAAGCATTTGCGGCAACATCCCGATTTTCTTGTTGGCTCATAATTCTATATGCCCCTCATATACCTTAGTTACAGGACCCGACAACCATAGCGAATGCCCTGGCCCTAACCATTGAACCTTTAGTGTGCCCCCCATAAGTTCGACTTGAACATCTGCATCTAAGAGACCCCATCGTCTGCCAACTGCTACCGCGGCCGCCGCACCTGTTCCACAGGCCCTGGTCTCACCAACACCACGCTCAAAGACTCGTAACTTCAAATTATGCGAGCCTAAAAATTCTACGAAGCCAATATTGACGCTCTGTGGAAAAAACGCATGGGCTTGTAATTCAGACCCCAGTATACCGACGGGAGCCTTATCAACCGAATCAACCTGAATTATGGCATGTGGATTACCCATAGAAACTGCGCCTATCTCGATAGATTCGTTTTCTAGTTCCAGCAAATACCGATCAGATTCAACATCCACAAGAAATGGCAGCGCCGTCGGCATAAAATTTGGCTCACCAAGGTTGATCGCCACCGTATCATCAGACTGTAATTTAGCCTCAACTATCCCGGCCATGCTTTCCAGTACTAATTCGCTGCTTTCTGATTCGGCGGCAAGATGCCAGGCTATGCATCGTGCGCCATTACCGCACTGTTCAACTTCTGAACCATCTGAATTGAATATTCGATAATAAACAGCAACGCCTGATTGAATGGGTGTTTGCAGAACTAATAGCTGATCAAAACCTATACCGATACGTCTATCCGCCAAACGGCGCACAATACCCTTGCTTGGTAAAGCCATACCATCTGGCCAATGAATTATCATAAAATCATTGCCGAGACCGTGCATTTTTGTAAATTCAAGTTCCATAGTACTAGTAATAACCTGCTTTGCCGTTTAACTTGCTCTTGAGGATTATAGTGGATTCAATCGTTACCAAACCTAAAACTAAGCATGAAGATCTTAGATCCTTCCTTTTGGAGCTAGAGACTCACGGGGCACTGCGTCGCATATCAAAACATGTGTCACCCCATCTTGAAATGACGGAAGTATCTCAACGAACACTTGAAAATGGTGGTCCAGCGCTATTATTTACCAACACAAAAGATTCAGATATACCTGTGCTAACAAACCTCTTTGGGACACAGGAGCGTATTGCCGCAGCGCTTGGAGCTACATCAACAGAAGTATTTAAGGAGCTTGGCCAGTTACTTGCTTCTCTAAAGGCGCCAGAACCTCCAAGAGGTCTTGGCGAGGCTTGGCAAAAACTGCCGCTGGTCAAAAAAATTCTCAACATGTCTCCTCGTATTACCAAACGCGCCTCTTGCCAAGAAATCGTCGTTGAACCTGACGATGTTGACCTCAGTAAATGGCCAATACAAACCTGCTGGCCAGATGATGCTGGGCCATTAATTACCTGGGGTCTTACCACTACGCGTGGCCCAGCCGAGGGACTAACCGCTTCCCGACAAAATCTTGGCATATATAGACAACAAGTCATAGGTCGGAATCGGATTATTATGCGTTGGCTTGCACATCGTGGCGGAGCCACTGATTTCTTGGCTTGGTCCAAAGAAAATCCAGGAGAACCGTTCCCAGTAGCCGTAAGCATCGGTGCGGATCCGGCTACTATATTAGCTGCCGTAACTCCAATACCAGACTCTCTTTCAGAGTACTCATTCGCTGGACTTTTACGTGGTGCGCGCACTCAGCTGACACGCTGCCTTGGTTCAAGCTTAAATGTGCCAGCCAATGCTGAGATAACCCTCGAAGGGGTAATCGTTCCAGGAGATACCGCTGAAGAAGGCCCATTCGGCGACCATACAGGTTATTACAATGAGGTTGAGCAATTTCCTGTCATGACGGTAGAGCGAATAACCCATCGACGTGATCCAATATATCACAGCACTTATACTGGCCGACCACCTGATGAGCCCGCAATACTTGGGCTTGCGATGAACGATATGTTTGTCCCTATTCTTAAAACGCAGTTTCCGGAAATAACTGATTTTTTCCTCCCAAGTGAAGCCTGTTCTTACCGGGTTGCCGTCGTAAGCATCCGAAAACAATATCCTGGTCATGCCCGAAGGATCATGTTTGGTATTTGGTCATATTTACGTCAATTCCTTTATACAAAAATGATTATCGTTGTAGACGAGGATATAGACGCCAGAAACTGGGCTGACGTGATATGGGCTATGAGCACACGAATGGACCCAGCTCGAGATACACAGCTTGCCGAGTCCACTCCAATCGATTATCTAGATTTTGCTTCTCCTGTTGCGGGCCTAGGATCAAAAATAGGATTCGATGCTACCAATAAGTGGCCTGGCGAAACTAATCGAAGCTGGGGAAAGCCAATAAATATGAGCGAAAAAATTGTTACGCGAATTGATAAACTTTGGAGTGAACTTGGTATTGATTGACAACTACAGAAGCAGAATGGACTTTTATAGTAATGCTAGCTATTTTGTAGTCATCAACACTTAAATCCATTTCTACGGAGAATAAATGCGACATATACTAGTGACAAACGCAAAAGGCGGATGCGGTAAAAGCACTATCGCAACGAATCTCGCAGCCTATTACGCCTCTGAAGGTTATACCACAACCCTGGCCGACTATGATCAACAAGCAACTACGCTTAATTGGCTGGATGAACGACCAGAAGAGTGTGCCTCTATTGTCGGACTAGCAGCTTTTGATGACGGACTTCGTTATCTGCCGAGAAATACTGACTATTTGATTATTGATGCTCCTGCCGGATCCAAAGGTCCGGAACTTACAGCCCTTGTTAAACATGCCGAAACAATCATCGTTCCTATCATGCCCTCACCAATTGATATTAAAGCTGGAACCGCATTTGTTAATGAGCTGCTGAATAAGGGAAAAATCGTTAATAAAAAGGCTAGGGTAGCTGTGATAGCCAATAGAGTTAAAGAAAATACCATTATATTTCAAGAGCTTGAAGATTATCTCGAGAAGCTGAAAATCCCTTATATAGCAAAGCTTAGAGAGGCTCAAAATTATATTCGAGCCTATCAACGAGGACTAGGCATCCATGAACTGCCTTACTATCAAGCCTGGCAAGACTGGGAACAATGGGATGAGCTTATCGAATGGCTGGATTCGAGACGCTCTCAGCCTCGATAAGCTCTAATGAAGAATCCTTCTTCAATATATCCGAATCGCCTTTTAGAGTGCTTTCTGGTCCATCAAGTAGAGGCATCTCATCAACGGCACTAGTGACTAAACTTAAGCCAGATCTAAATGCGAGGGTAGCATTGTCCTCTTCTCCAAACTGCTTAAGAAGACGTCCATATAAGACAAAAGCATCTGTCCGAGGTGACATGGCTAAGCTAGACTCAAGATAGCTCCGGGCTTTGCCCCAAAATTCTAATGTCATACAAAGCCTTGCTGCTGTAAGGAGCAAACCATCATCCTCTGTATGCTTCTCAAGCCATTCTTCAACATAGCGCAATTGTTTTTCAGCATCTCCATCGGAAATTTTTCCATATGCAAGCACTAAATCATCGTTCCATTCAGCTTTTAGACCTGCTCTTAGCTCTTTTTCAGCTTCCTTGCCATATCCACATAAACTAATTGCCATTGAATGGACCGCTATTATTTTTGGAATGCTACGAAGTCGTATAGGCATTTTTTGCCATACGGAATCTATTTTTTCATAGGTAATTTTAGGGCATGCCCAGCATGACTGCAGCGCTGATGTACAAAGGCTTTCCAGCTCCGTCGTTTCCAACCGAGCAAAACCCAATTGAGGCAACAGTTCGACAAGCTCTTCCCAATGCCCGGATGCATGGTAAAGCTTCGCAAGCAATGCAAGTAAAACGGGATGATTAGGTTCTGTTTTTTGTATATGGCTTAATGTTGCTAGTGCTTGCCCAAACTCCTTATGTTCAAGCTGGAGTTCGGCCTGGGTTAGCAAAATGGTTATTTTCGCTTCTGGCAGCTCCTCAAAAGCTAACTTCAACCAGTTATCTCGGCGACTATCTGAGCCTTGTGACTGGGCTGCTCGTGCTGCAAGAAGGTAGCTAATAAGTGGAGCATCTGTACCCTTTAAGCTCTGTGCCAACAATCGCTCACCCTTGGACCAGTCGCCTTCAGAGATGTGCATCAAACCAAGGGTTAGCTTTTCTCCTGCACGCCTCACACGTCTTTCTACTAAAGCTTCACCTAAGCGACGCGGTGCATTCCAAACCGCAACTAATACTCGAATAACAGCATAGGCAGCCACTAATGTTAAAGCTAGGCCTGGGACAGACATCTCAACAACATATCCCATAAAATTTATCAGCACATAGCCACGGTCCTGTAACAAAAAATTTGAAATGAATACTCCAAAAAATAAAGTCATCAGAATCCAAAACCCGGTCCTCATTAGCCTTCTCTATCCGAAAGCCTGCGCAATAATTCGAGAGATCCGCTGATATCAGGTAGCTCCGGCTCAATATTTAGATTCGCCATTTCCTGTAAAAGCAGGAGAGCACTTTCTACTCTTTGATCTGAAGCATCAAATTCTCGGCCAAGTAAGGCGCTGGCAGCGCTCAGACTAACTTCAAATACACCTCCCTGAGACCTAAACAACGCAAGCCTGGCAAGCTCCAACTCAAGTTCTAACTGCCTTCTGACTAATGCTTGCTCTTCATTACTGAGAATTCTTGTCGAATCACTCTCTGTACGTTCAACGCTAATCATCCCATTCATTGCTTGTTTAAAGCTGTACCAGATACGCTCTAAATTTGGCGTAATATTTTCAATTGATTCTTGGTCGCCGCCTAAGTTCACAGGCGCCACCGAAGCGATAGGTAATGATTCCACGCTTTCTAAAAGCCTTGCGAGGCTATAATTTAATCCCTCTTTATCTGGTAGCTGAACTGCTATCAACGATTCCAGTTCTTCTAAAATCTGCTCATTAACAACACGAAATGACGGGTTTCCCAGCTCCCTAAGCTTGGCGTCAGCCAATTCCAAAGCGGTAATAGCACCTTCCCAATTATTGCTCAGGCCTAATGCTGTATTAGCAACCACTAGATAATACTCGGCTTCTGCTCGTATCCACTCGCGCCTTGCAGAATCTGAAACCCCTTGTAATGAGTTAAGACGTCGCTCCAAAGTCTGAAAACGCTCAGGAAATTCCTCCAAACGCCTATCTAGATCACGCGCAATATTACGAGCGTCTTCATTTGCATTCTGTAGTGAATTAACCCTGTCTCCAAATGAGTCAAGCATCCCCTGTATATCGCGAATTGACTCTACAGATTGGCTTTCAGACTGTCTTAGCATGGTCGAATAAATTTGATGCTGCCACCAAAGATACCCGGTTGAAAAAACTGACATTAAAGCCAGCAATAAAGCTAAAAATACCGCGACATAAAGACCTTTACTTTTCATGGTTACTAGCTCGTTTTTAGCCAAAATATCCGCTGTACTTTGAGCCTCCACAGGGCCATTGTTCTCTAAATCAGGTAGGTCTTTTATGATCTGATCACTCATAGTTTTCAAAGAATGGTTACTCTATATCTGTTTTACCATACCTATAGTCTCTTAAACCAAAGGGGTTTGAATATGTTTTTCCAAACCTTCATGCTTGTTGAGGGTATCATGTGTACTGTGACAGCTTCAGGTTAACCCCTGTCGCTATCGACTATGTTTATAGACTAAACGGTATTATTAATGACCAACCAATCCGAACGCCCGACATTGGATAGACTAGCCAAGCAGTTAGCCGATGCAGTGCCAGGCAACTTAAAGTCCATCGGCGAAGATGTTGAGCGAAACTTCAAGTCTATTACTCAATCTACATTGTCAAAAATGGATCTCGTGACTCGCGAAGAATTTGATATTCAAACCGCTGTTTTGGCTAGAACGCGTGAGAAATTGGAATTACTTGAAACCCGGTTAGCCGAACTAGAGGATTCCCAACAAATCGATTAATAATCGATATTGGATTCCTGAGATAATGATGTCATCTTTGTGAGACTTCATATAATCGATATAATTTGGACCATATAAAAGGAGGAGCGCTTGGATAAAAGAGATAAACGTTTTTACGATAGCTTCATGATTGTTACAGGTATATTTACAGGAATTATCTTAGGTATAGTTTTTGCTAAAGCACTCGCACAACCAACCGATATTATTGCAATCACCTCGAAAATTAATTCGAATACACAAATAGAATTTACGGAGCAAAACAGAATTATTAACTCGTTTGATACCACTATTATCAGAACATATTAGGCAAAACACTTTGATGAGTAATTATGCTCATCAAAAGCTGGCACCAAGGGAATGATAAAAAAACCATACCGTCTACTTGCTATAGCACTTACCAGCATTACCACAAATAGCCTCCTCGCACAGGATCTTACGTATTCTGCTGATCTCCTCACACAAATCCGTGATGCTTCGCGTGCTATACCAGGAGCGCTTCCAACCTCTATTAATTTCGTTAAGTTTGCCGAGAGTCATAGAACATATTCAGTAGTTATCGAAGACGGGGGGGAAGAGCCATTTATTTCAGCTCGTACGGCGTTTCAGATTGTCTATCAAGATGGCTCTGTGATGATCGATGCGGGCATGGATGAAACAGTCCACCAATTTTATGGATTTGGACGTGTTGAACCCTACTGGCCAGAACGTAATCAGATGGTACAAGACGCTTTGCGGCAGGCGAATATGATCTTAATTACCCACGAACATGGTGATCACATTGCCGGCGTTATACGTAGCGATATTCAAGATGAAATCGCTAGTAAAACAATTTTAACAAAAGCCCAAGTAAACACTTTGATCGATTCGCCTCAACTGCCTGAAATTGGCTTAACGGAAAACCTGGCCGCTAAATACACTGTCATAGATTACGATAAGTTTCTGCCAATAGCCCCTGGAATAGTTCTAGTCAGAGCGGCCGGCCATACGCCAGGCCATCAGATAATTTATGCTCAGCTAGAAACCGGTATGGAATATGTTTTTATTGGTGATATTGGATGGTCACTAGATAATGTCATAGAGATAAAGCCAAGACCTCAGTCAACTATTAATAGAATTGGCGAGGACCCACAGGCCCTGGTGACTCAACTAACTTGGCTTAATGGGCTCCTTAAAGAGAATTTACTGGTAATCCCCTCTCATGATGACTCATTGCTATTTAAGTATGCAGCGGAAGGACTTCTGAATGATTCTTTTATAATTCACTAGCACGATAAACGTATCATTTTTTGAGAAACCTATAACTGATATCTTCCGTTTGGCTGCTAGATCCTTAATGGTAGATCAATAGCAGCACCAGATTCTGAACTCCTATAAACCGCCTCAGTCCACTCCATGTACTGTGTACCTGTTTCGAAAGTTGCCATTGTCACTTCTTCCACACCTAGAATTGCGTTAATAAACTCCTCTTCTACACGATAGAAGGCCTGTTGTTCTGAAGGATTAGGAAGTTCAGTAAGCTGCATGTCCCCCCGTCGACCAATAAAAATACTCTGGCCACTATCCACACGTCCTGGTGTACCTACTATGTGGATCGTACCTTCGCTGCCGAAAATCCAGGTATGGTTTCCATTCGATAGACCACTAGTTGCACTAAACTTCATATGGACTTGGGCACCATTATCTAGCTCATACAAAACATCGACGTGATCCGGAATACTGACAGACTGTAATTCTCCATCTGAGTTACGTCTGCTCGGTACGTGTACCTTTGTCATCGCCATTACTCGATTTCCAGCACCAAACCATCGCAGCATCGATTCATAGGTGGACCCGATATTCAAAACGTTATAACCGCTGAACTCCCGATCATGACGCCAATGAAGCTCCCCACCAAAGTCTGCAAATCGACGCTGGACCCTCTGAATCTCAACTGAAAGTACCTCGCCCACATAAGATTCCTCCAACAAGCGATGCAAAGCTCTATCGATCACATAACTGGTAGAAGTGGGCACTAGCTGACAAACAAGGTCTGGGTGTTGTCTGGAAGCTGACAGCATTTCATGAGCCTCTGCCGCAGTATTCGACATGCGCGCCTGACACAAAACGTGTTTCCCGCTCTCAAGCGCCGCTAATGTAATCATGTGGTGCATGTAAGGCCAAGTACCTATTAACACCGCATCAATCCCATCATCACCTAATAGCTCTTGCCAGTTAGAATAGGCCCGTGGAATATTGAACTCATCGGCTACCCGTCGACTGGATTGTAAAGATCGGTTTGCAACTGCCACAATTTCACATTCCGGTATTTTTTTAAATCCTGGAATCATTACTTCACGAACGACCGTGCCTGCGCCTATGATGCCCACGCGAATCTTGTCCTCTGTTCGTGGCGTCGCCGGCTGGGAGTCTTGCGCAAACAGACTAGGCGTTGCTAATGCAGCTGCTACTGGAATTGCTGCCGAGGAAAGAAATTCTCGGCGCCTCATTTTAGGTTTCATGTCGGTTTCGGATTCATCTTTCATCGGTATAGCCCCATGCTTCTGTTCGTCTCAGAAACTAACAGATTGATAAAATAACTGACAGTCCCACCTAAGACTATGCACATGGAACTATATTGTTATTTCGGAAAATTTAGCGGGAGATGAGATTTGAGTCTAACACTGCTCTCTAGGCTTAGCCCCATTTACTCGCAATGTGCGCCTACCAATATCTGTTCCATTTAATTGTGCAACAGATGCTCCACCTTCTTCTTGATACGGATTCCAAAATTTCACGCACATTGCTTTCTGTCAATCAGAGCGACTAGTTACTTCGATCAAGTGATAACCAAACTGGGTTTTTACAGGCCCCTGAACGTCATTTATGGCAGCACTAAAAACAACTGTATCGAATTCTTGTACCATTTGTCCTGGCCCAAACGAACCCAAATCCCCGCCTCTTTGTCCAGATGGGCAGCTAGAGTGCTCTTGGGCAAGTGCTGCAAAATCTCCGCCCTCCGCTATCTGATCTTTCAACTGTATGCAGAACTCCTCACTATCGACGAGTATATGTCGAGCCGTTGCCTGTGCCATCCTTGCCTCCTGTGCATTTAAGTTATAACCCCTATCGGGCGCGTGAAGTTACACCTTGTAGAATATTTTTGCCATTCATATCTTCTAAAAAGTCTTTTTAGTTGCAGCCCAAATACAAATTCCGCTTCATTGTTTGATTTTTACAAAGTGACGCCTAAAGATTAAACCAAAGTTATTTGTTGGCATCTCCACAACCTCATCTAAAAACAGCCCTGCACTTTGTCCTAGTTTTTCTAAGTTTTCCAAATCTCTTACACCCCAAGCAGAATTTTTCTGCCTCAACTGTCTATCAAAAGACTCATTGCTCGGCGCAGTATGAGCCCCATACCGACGATAAGGCCCATACAAAAAAAGAACTCCTGCATCCGACAATACTTCTTCTGAACCCTTGATAAGTTCTTTAGCTGCTTCCCAGGGCGCAACATGAACCATATTGCTACATAAAACCATATCTACTTGCGTAACAGGCCAAGGTCTTGTCATTACATCTAAATCCAGGGGGCTTTTGATATTAGCGAGCTTCGCCCGATCCATTCTGGCCTGTATGGAAACACGAAAATCAGGGTCTGGGTCAGAAGGAATCCAGTCTAGACTGTCTAAGGCGGAAGCAAAATGGACAATATGCTGTCCTGTACCGCTGGCCACCTCCAGCACTTTTCCAGCAGATGGAACACACGCTTTTAGCGCCTCAAGAATCGCTTCTTTATTGCGCTCGGCAGCTGGCATGCTCCAAAGACCAGCAGGATTTTTAGTGCCATAGGGCCTATTCATATCAAACTCTGTACTAATCACCATAAAATTTTTAGTTTAAGCTACCTCTTAGCTCTGTTGGCTGCCGTGACTATTGCAGCAGCTAAAAGCGCTATGCCAACCGAAACCCCAATAGCTGCCCCAACAGAGGCCCCAATACCGGGCACACCAAAAAAAGCGCCAAATATTATGCCAAATATAACGCCGATAATTACCCCAGCAGGGAGCGCAGCAACGCCCCAAACTGGAAAAAATTTCTCACGATTTAGCCTAGCTCGTTGTTCTATCAAATCTTTCACTCTGTTGAGTCCACCCAGGAAGCCCAACCTTCTGGCAGTTTTTTAACCCCTAACACAGACATGAATTTCTTAGGGCTCAACGGCACAATCTTATACTGGCCGTTTACTAATAAATCACCTGATTCATTTCTTGCGTCATTGTGAACGGTTTGAATCCTTCCTGCTTCGGCTAGATTCGGTATGGTTGCTGAAAGATATAGAGGTTCACCTTCTCTCGCAGGACGATGATATGTGACTTGTGCCGACCTCAGGAGCCAAAGCGCCTTCGGCCCTTTTGTGAGCATCATCCCCGACCAGCAAGCTATACAATCAAGAGCTGTAAAAACAATGCCACCATGTGTAATACCGGGAAATCCGATTAAAGAAGGGTCCGGCAAAAAGATCCCTATGATTTTTTTTGGGTCGTTCGGGTCATAATTAACCTTTAGCTGCAACCCTTGGCTATTGGACGGACCACATCCAAAACACACACTATCAGCAATGAATCTATCGTTTAGCGCTTGCTCTGACAAAGCATTTACTCCATTAATTCTTTGATTGCATCGCTATCCTGAGAAACTTTATTATTTCTTCGTCAGCTGGAAAGCGCCCTTCCTTGTCTTTTGAAAAAATAAATTCGCTATTAAAAAAAATATCGAATACGCCATTACTTCCCTCAATGAGCCTCACATCGATAGCTAATTCTTTCTTTATTTTTGCCTCCAGACCGGCGGCAACTGAAAGATAATTTCAACGCCCACAATATTTAATTATGACACTCATGACTCACCTCACCCATTTAATAGAATTCCAATAGTCTTCAAAGATAGTAAAGCCATAAAAATGAATAGTCCGGTCGTTGTGAGCGCCATAATCCATTTGGCCACTATTGACAACTTATATCTCATTCTATCAATAAACGTTATGCCTAATTCCATCTCTTCTATGGGAGTAGAAAACATCTGTCCCACTACTAACAGGGACAGCATCCATAACATTATTACGATGGAAATTAGCGAAAAAGTCTGGGTTCCATAAGGCCCCACATAAAACAAAAGCCCAAGAAATACGCAAATAGATCCTAATGCCAAACCCCAGATTATGAGTCTATTAGCATAAAGATGTCGGCCAAGAAAACTATAAAATTTAAGCATGGACTTTCCTTTGCGCTATTTTCTTCCTTGTTTTATGAGGCTTTTGGTCATTTAATATATCAAGCCAAACCTAGTCTAAAAGCAATTCATAAAGACACACATCTAAAGTTTTGCCAAACTTCTTGCCTACTTCCCTAAGAAAGCCAACATGGCTAAAACCCAAACTTCTACTGATGTGGATACTTGCTTCAGATCCCTCTGTTATTTGAGCGAGTAGAGCATGAAACCCTATTAAGCGTGCTGCACTAATAATTTCTCTCATCAAAGCCGTGCCAATCCCCTTACCTTGATGATTGATATTTACATAGAAGGAAATTTCTGCGGTGTCTTTGAAAGCATCGCGTTTCGACCAAGGCGATAGAGATGCCCAACCAACGACAACCTTGTTGAGCTCTGCCACATATAAGGGATACCTAGTACCTGTATGCTCTTCGAACCATTGTGCTTGTTGATTAATTAGTCTTGGATAAACATCAAAAGTGGCTGTTGTTGTTTTAATTGCTTCGTTATAAATGGCTGTTATTGAATCTAGATCGTCAATCCTAGCTAAGCGAATTTCCATCTTCTTATAGTTTCTTAATAAAAGTTTTTTCTGACAGCCTATTTGATAGTACCCATATCAATGCATGTTGATGCTCTCACTGTGATTGAACCCGATGATACGAAGCGCTTCTTGAAGCTGACTATCATCACTTAACTCAATATCGCTATCCATACCACGATACTGACGCTTTGGGTGTTGCGCTGCCACAATAAAATCCGGCTTAATTCCCGTGCCATTTATAGAATCTCCAGAAGGCGTGAAATAATGCGAGGTGGTTAACTTTAAGGCTTCACCATTTAATAGAGGGATAACTGTCTGGACGGAGCCTTTACCATAAGTCTGTTCTCCAACTAGGTGCGCACGATCATGGTCTCTCAAAGCTGCAGCAACAATCTCCGAAGCAGACGCAGACCCATTATTTACCAGTACTGCAACATCTATCCCTGAGAAAGTATCGCCTGGTGTTGCATATTTTTCAAAACTCGCATCTTTCATGCGTCCACCAACACGCACAATCAATCCTTGTTCAAGAAAAGCGTCTGCCACTTCAACAGCTGCGTCTAAAACACCGCCAGGATTATTCCGAAGGTCTAGAATAATCCCGCTTAATTCATTGCCGTCGCCCAAAACACTAAACGCCTCTTCAAGCTCTTTCCCAGTGCTGTCTGAAAACCCCATAAGCCTTATGTAGCCATAACCTCCACCAAGGTGCTCAGCTCTTACTGTCTTAACCTGAATATCTGCCCTAGTTAAAGCAAAGTGTAATGTTTCATCCAGCCCCTTTCTCTTTAATTCTAAAGTAACCGGTGTTCCTGATTGCCCGCGCATTCTGTTTACAGTTGCTTCTGTGTTTTCTATATCTACAGGCACATCGTTGACTGATATCACAATATCGCCTGACAGAATTCCAGCCCGCTGTGCTGGAGTGCCGTCTAACGGCGCAACAACTCTTACTTGGCCATCCTCAAGACTAATATCAAGACCAACTCCAGCATATTGTCCAGTTGCACTTATCCGAATGCCCTCATAATCGTCGGCACTTAAAAAGCGGGAATGGCTATCAAGGCCTTCCAACATTCCGCCTATAGCCTTTTCTATCAGCGTAGAACCATCTAGCTCATCTACATACTCGTCACGAAGGCTTTCAAACACTTCGCCCAGAAGGCTAATCTGATCTTCGGATAATCGGTTGGACGAAAAATCAGTGTATCTATTGCCTTCTTTAAGCAAATACCCACCCGCAGAGGCCGCAAATCCGGCCACAGCGCCAAGCATCATCATTAAAATAATTCTACCTTTCAATAACATAGATAGAACACACCCTTGTTTCTGGACTGGGCACCTTAGCACACGAAAATAGCTCCTCAAATATTCTCATGCTATCTTTGATTTGATGGAGCCAACCATAGGCCCGGATCCATGGGCAATCCTTCATGTCGAATTTCAAAATATAGCGCTTGGCGGGCCTGGCCCCCAGAATCGCCTGCCTGTGCAATTGCTTCGCCCGGAGCCACCCAGTCTCCAGATTCCTTCAATATAGTTTCATTGTGTCCATAAAGACTCATGTAGCCATCGCCATGATCAACTATCACTAACAGCCCAAGTCCAGGCAACCAGTCTGCATATGCCACACGGCCTTGATGTATAGCCCTGACAGGGGTCCCTGATGGCGCGCCAATAAGCACGCCATTCCATGTCAACTGACCTTCTTCACGTGAATCTCCATAGTTGTTGATAAGAGGTCCAGAAACAGGCCAAAGCAAAGTGCCTTTAATGCGTTCAAAATCTACATCTAAATCAATAGGAAAGTCAGACAGTAGTGCCCTAACCTCTTCAATAACCTGCCTGAGCCTTTCTTCCTCTTCGCGTAATCGTGCGATATCGCCACCTGCGCCTAATATGTCTGTCTCAATACGACTAATAGCTATTTGGCGCTCTTGACGAGCGCCTTCAAGCTCTAATAACTCTGTCTCTTGGGCGTCCTCCAAGCTTATAAGACGCGAAAGAGAGTCGCGACTATTGCTCTCTAGCTCGGCTAAGTTAGCAGTCTCTGTGATGAAAATATTGACTCGTTCTCTTCGAGCTCGATTAAGATAATCATAATAGATCATCATTCTGCCCAAGCGCGCCGGATTCTCCTGATTCAGGAGTAGCTTTAATTTTTCCTGTCTACCAGATAGATAGTTCATACGAACCTGGTTGGACAAGGCATCGCTCTCTCTAATGAGCTGCGCCTCAGCTGCCTCTATCTCAAGCCCCAAGGCCTGGGTTTGTTCTTGTTGGCCCCTAAGCTCTTCTTGAATAACCCTCAATTTTGTGGAACTAGATGATATTTCTACTTCTACTTGCCTTAACGCGCGGTGATTTCTATCACGCTCCACATTCTGCTCGGCTAGCTTCTCTTCTAACGTTCTGATCTGGTTGCGTACAACCTCTAAACTTTCTTCCTCAGGAGATTGCGCTACAGCAAAACAGACGATACAACACCACATTACCGCAAAAGCTTGAATATCTATCAGGTAACTATGCTTTTTTTCGTTCATGGCGTAGTACAGTTTAGCGAGTGAATTTTATAAATGCTCGGCTGTTATACTCTCGCGCCCTGGATTTGCAGTACCTTCGGAGAAATAAATGGACCAACTGGTAGAATTTGCAGATAACAACAGGCTTCTTGTTCTAGCGCTGCTGGCTTCATGGGCAGGGGTTATGTTTTACGAAATGAAGCTCAAAGCTACTACGCTTTCTCAGGTTTCCACTACAGATGCCGTTCGCATTATCAATAAAGGCGCCACTATTATTGATGTACGGACTGATGATGCATATGACGGAGGACACATTGTGAATGCTAAGAATATTACGCTTAGCTCTATTCAAGCTGACCAAAATGTATACAAAAAAAAGAACAAACTACTATTAACCGTCTGTGAAAATGGCATCAACTCTAGTAAAGCAGCAACCCTTCTGCGTAAGGCTGGGTTTGAAAACGCTTTTAGCCTTAAAGGTGGGCTACGACAATGGCGTACCGATAATATGACACTGGTCAAATGAACGCAGACGGCCCAAGCTCTAGCCATGTTGTTATCTATTCTTCGCCTCTCTGTGGATATTGCGAAGCAGCGGTGCGTCTTCTAAAAATGAAGGAAGCAGTATTTCTTGAGATAAATGTGTTACAAAACCCACGGAGCAAGGAAGAGATGGTTAAACTAAGCGGACGGAAAACTGTCCCTCAAATCTTTATTGGCGGACAACCGATCGGCGGTTACACCGAACTAAATGAATTAGAAATGACAGGAAAATTAAGCTCACTACTGGTAGAAGCGTCCTAACGACATTACGATCACTACAAAACCTAATTAGCTCATTATATTACGGAGACTCTCAAGCACATGACAGAAAAAAAGTCTGCGGACAATCAAAACAAACAGCTTGTGTTACAGAAAATCTATATTAAGGATTTCTCTTTTGAATCACCTAGGGCACCTGAGATATTCAAAGCTGATATGTCTCCACAAACTGAACTAAATATTAGGTCAAGCTCTAAGGAAGTAGGAGAAAATGCTCAAGAGGTTAGCCTTACCCTTACTGTCGAAGCCAAAGAAAATGATAAGGCACTGTTTCTGGTAGAACTAGAGCAAGCTGGTGTATTTATTATGCAAGGCTATACGGAAGAGGAGCGCCAGATGCTGGTTGGAAGCTACTGCCCTAATGCGTTGTACCCCTTTGCTCGGGAGGCTGTTTCTGATGTGGTCACACGTGGTGGTTTTCCACAATTATTGTTGCAGCCCATTAATTTTGATGCTCTTTACGCTAAAGCGATGCAAGAACAGTCGCAAAAAAATGGCGATCAAAGCTCAGCCCCTTCCAAGGCTACTCATTAGGTAGCTGAGCTACTTCCATTAACTTACCTAACCGAATTGCTGTCTTAGGTTCCGGCTCTTGGGGCACGGCACTAGCCATTCACTTCGCACGTATAGGTCGCCCAACAATCCTATGGGGAATTGAGGAAGAAGAGATCAAAGCTATGGAGCGGAGCCGGTACAATGACCTGTATCTGCCAGGAGCACACTTTCCTGACGCTCTGCAAGTTACGACCAATATTGATGATGCGCTCATTGGAGCCGAAGATGTTCTAATTGTAGTTCCTAGTCATGCGCTTCGAGAAACCCTTGAGAGATTAAAAAACTCCTCTCAGTCTATTAAGCATTTAACCTGGGCAACAAAGGGATTTGAAACTGAAACCGGACTGCTGCCGCATCAGGTAGTTAGGCAGGTAATGGGCACTAGCTTACCAATGGCCGTTATCTCTGGCCCAACCTTTGCATCCGAAGTAGCAGCAGGATTGCCTAGCGCTGTATCCATAGCCTCAACAACCGAAGCTAATGCGAATCGTCTTGCTCAAGCTATCAGCACAGATACTTTCCGCGCCTATACAGCTAAAGATATCGTTGGTGTTGAGGTTGGCGGCGCTACTAAAAATGTTCTTGCGATCGGAGCAGGAATATCCGATGGGCTAGGCTTTGGAGCCAATACTCGTATAGCAATGATAACGCGCGGACTAATCGAAATGACACGGCTTGGGTTAGCCTTAGGCGCCCAGAAAGACACCTTTATCGGACTATCCGGTATGGGTGACCTTGTTTTGACTTGTTCAGATGATCAGTCTCGCAATCGCCGTTTTGGTCTAGGCCTTGCTGATGGCGCCAGTGTTGAAGGCCTACGCAGAAAAATTGGGCAAGTTGTTGAAGGCTACTATGCAGCAAGAGCAGTTTACAAAGTAGCAAAAAAACTAGAAGTAGAAATGCCAATTGTAGAGCAGATATATCGTGTCATATATGACAAGCTCGAGCCGAAAGAGGCCGTGGCTAATCTATTAGGACGCCCTTTAACGCCCGAATAAATTTATATGCCTTATGCAATCTCATGAAAGCCTTGCTGCCTCCATGCTTCATAAAGAACTATGGCTGCAGCATTGCTCAAATTCAGACTACGATTTCCATGCTTAAGAGGAATTCTAAGGATCTGTTCAGGCGGCATACTAGTTAGTACCTCTTTGGG
>TARA_B100000686_G_scaffold72196_2_pt1 | contig 19691 bp, 20 predicted proteins | sample TARA_B100000686 | Tara Oceans TARA_B100000686 (sample SAMEA2622733) | marine metagenome | biome: marine biome (ENVO:00000447); feature: marine epipelagic mixed layer (ENVO:xxxxxxxxx); material: "saline water (ENVO:00002010), including plankton (ENVO:xxxxxxxx)" | depth 150 m | reverse complement strand
TATTAGTCGTACTTAACACACACTTTGCAACATTCTTATAAATGCATACGTTGCAAAGTGGAAAATCATAAGCAAATACTCTTACCCGCCTAGCGGTGCAGACAATAATCTAATTTTTTAACACGTATTCAAGGAAGAGCCATGTTAGAGCAGCAACAATACCACCTTATTAGAGAGCATATGCAGCCTGGTGACATCATCGCATTTGGTGGCAATAGCCTATTTTCTCGTTGGACCAAACTCACTACACGCTCTGCGGTAACGCATGTGGCAATAGTTATGCAAACGAAGATGCGCGATGAAGATTCTAATCGATATTTTAATCAAGTCATGGAAGCTACATCGTATAAAGGAAAGCGAGGGGTAATGACCAATAGACTAAGCGAGCGTGTAGCATCTTATGACGGTGATATTTGGTGGCTGCCCTTGTCTAGCGCGTCAAGAAGTATCTTTGAGCAAAATAAGCGAGACTTCTTTAACTTCATGTTTGAACAAGACGGGAAACCTTACGACGTGCTACAGCTATTCGGCTCAGCAGTGGACGCGATTGATGAACATCCCCTGTTCGGCAGCATAAGCTACAATCAAGAAGACTTTAATAGCTGGTTCTGTTCAGAGTTAATTGCTGAGGGGTTGGAGACTGCAGGTGTTGTAAGTGGCGTAAATGCATCGGAAGTCACGCCAGTGGATATCTGCCGGTTTAACATTTTCAAAAAGCGTTACGTACAGCTTAAAGGAAAAGGAAGGGTAATTGGAGGGTTCAATTCACTCAAGGCAGATAACTGGGGCCAGATTGCCTAACCCCATTAATTAAAAACACATCTACCCCAATATGGGGTAAGGTGAGTTTTAGAAAATACTGTCTTGGTGAATCTTAATAAACATGCTCGTCCCAATTTTAGAGTAATCGATTTTATACTCTTTCCCATTTAGGGTTTGTACGAACAATAATGTTTTTTCGTCGCCAAACACATCGCTAGTAGTTACATCTACTAGTTCCATGTCCATCATCTTGGCATCGCGCTTGTTTTCAGGCACTTTGCCTTCGTACTGCTTAATACCTTTATAAGTAACAAGAATTGGCGGATGTTCATCACCATTGATCACCAATAGATCTAATTTTCTTATTTTATGAATGATGGTATTTCGACCACTTGTAATGAAGGGTTTTTCAGTCATTCTCATCTCCGCGACCGCTCACCTGCTTTATAGTTATTAACAAAGAATGTAAGTGATTGAGTTTATCACGATGTTAACAATCAGCACATAAGCATTTGGTTGATATATGTGTGCAAAGTATAAACATAAATTACACAAAATGAGCAATAAATCGCTAATTTTTGCGTGTAGTGTGTGTTTTTACAAATTGCTCGTCGGTTAAACTGCGCAAAAATGCAACCAACGCCGCCTTTTCATCTTCAGAAATCGCAAAGCCTTTTATGAACGGACTGCGGTAAGGGTTAGGGCTTTCAGCCAGATTTCCCCCACGAGCATAAAACTCAATGACTTCATCAAGTGTGGCAATACTGCCATCATGCATGTATGGCGCAGTAAGGGCTATATTGCGCAAAGTAGGTGCTCTAAACTTCCCCATGTCTTGTTTATTGTGAGTAACGATGTAAAGCCCCATGTCCGATTCCGGATAACTACCCTTCCCATCTTCATTATACAGGCCAGTGTTGTGGAAAGGCTGAGCAGCAAAAGGTTGAAAACTATGCTTAGACGATTGAGTGAAGTTCAGACCTCCGTGGCAGTGAAAGCACTCAGTGCGCTCTGAAAAAAACAGATTCAAACCTTCAAGCTGCTGGGCGGTTAGTGCATCGTCATCTTGAGAGTAAGCGTAGTTATCAAAAGCACTGTTAAACGACACTAAACTTCTTACGTAGCTAGCAAGCGCCTTTACAATATTGTTTAAATTGGGGGTGTCATCACCATAAGCCGCTTCAAAAAGCGCTCGATATTCGCTGCCCTCAAAGCGCTTTAATATACGCTTTTCATTTCCCGTAACGCCCATTTCCACAGGATGTTCATTAAAAAGCGGGATCATCAGCTGCTTTTCTATACTTTCTAAATTGTTATGCGCCCAAGTGAAGGATGCATTATAAGCCACGTTTACTAGCGCTAATGCGTTACGGTTTAGCGCGTCTCCGTTCGCGCCTACTGAAACCGTCTTAGGTTCAGAGAAAGCATGCTCTGGTTCATGGCAGCTGCTACATGAAACCGTATTGTTAGTACTTAAGCCCTTATCAAAGAAAAGCTTCTCTCCCAAAATTACGCTTTCTTCGGTCACAGGATTGTCTGCGGGAACGGGAGGCTGTGGAATATTGTGAGGCAAATTCCAAATGTAAGGTGTGGGCGATTTACTGCACGCGCCTAAAATCATTGCAACAAGAGCGATAATTGCCGCCTTGAAAGCGAGCAGAGCTCGCCTTCTAGTGCAAATTAAACGTGCCGCTACTGCCACTTAATCCAAGGCCTGTGCACTAAATTCTGAATAAGCTTTTTACAGGGCTCAGTTTCAGGAGACTCGAACATACAACTTGGCGCTTCGTTTATATCAACTTGCGCGACAATGTTAGACACCGATACTTCCAAATCTAAATCAGTGTCGAGCTGGGTCATCGGCAGAATAAACTCCACCCGGTTTGTGAAAGCACACGATTTTTCAGGTGGCCTGACTGCTGATTCAGAATCGCAACCCACGCTACCTAAATGATAAGACCATTTGCGTGTTTCCTCTGAGCCTTTAGACACATCCAGTCGCAAAAACTTATGACCGTTTTGCCAGCTCCAAAACATTGTACTGTCATTCAATGGCGAGGGCTGTGTAAGCGGGTTAGCGTGATTATCGTCGAAGGGAAGACCCATAGTGAAGCGCAAGTTTGTGGACAGCTTTAAAAGCTCTTCCGATACATCTAATACAATTTTGCTATTGGCATCATCAGGGTTGTTGCACTTATTGTGAAACTTTAGCAATGCTATATTCGGCGTCTGCCATTGGGTTTGTTTAAACTTAACTCGCTGCCACTTACCATCAATGCGCACTTCTGGCTTGCTAAGGTAAAAACCGAAGTAGTCTATATTCCATCGCTGTTGTCCAATACTCATGATCATTGGACATGCCCCCGTATCGACTCCCACCAACTTAAACGGGATTTCACCAGGCTCTCTTCCTTTGAGGTTAATGGCATCACAGCCGGTTAACGACACTAGCGCCGCAAAGAGTAACGAAGGCATGACACTCATGCGAAAAGGCATTTTCATTTACGTATGTACTTCCTTTGGATATCTGGTAGTTTTTTATACAAACTACCTTTTTCTAATTACACACTTGCGCGGACGACAAGATGAATGCATTCCCATTAACGCTAATAGTGCTGCTTTTAGCATTTGTGAGTCAAGGTGCACAAGCACACACAGACCATGACAAAGCGCGTTTTGTTGCCGAGGACGGCGTGGACGCGGGCAAGTGTGACAACCGTTTCAGGCCCTGTAAAACGTTGAGCTATGCCGCGCGACAGGCCAATAAAGGCGACAAAATTCTCGTTGCTGAAGGCCAATATTATTTCGACAACGCTCAGCATGCACAAGTTCTAAACGACAGTCTTTTACCCGTATTAGGAGGCTTTTCTCGTGAAGATCATTACCAGGCACAGAAGCCTGCCTTGCACAAAACTACACTAGTTAATGTGCCTATCTATTTATCAGAAGCCCTTTATGAAAAAGGGTTCGACAGTATAACTGACGGAAAAGCCGCGTCTTCCCTTCAAACACAGGCATCATCGCACATGGTTCTTAGTTCCGAAGTCAGTGCAAATGAAGCTTGCACAGATGGAACGGCTGCCGACTTCCCATGCAGCAATATCGATCTACTCTCTAACGTACCTGTTAACGTATTGTCGTCGGTATCAAATAGTACCAACGATATTTGGGGGCACGTCGATTTAAACAACCGTAGAGAATATGCCATTGTTGGCATGCAGGCCAGCATTGCCGTTGTAGACGTAACCGAGCCAACAGCGCCGGTAGTAGTGGGTGAAATTACCGGTCAAAGTACGACATGGCGCGACATTAAGGTCTATCAGTATTTCGATAGCGCTGCGGGGCGTTTTAAAGCGTATGCCTATGCCAGTGCCGATAGCGTAACAGAAGGTTTTACCATCATTGACCTTAACGACCTCCCTAATGGTATTAGCTTAACGAAGCGGATTAACGACGATAACCGTGCACACAATATCTACATCTCAAACGTAGATTACACGCTAAACACACCGTTAAATGGTGCTGCGCCTCAGCTACATTTGGTTGGTCAGGATAGTAACGGCGGAGCCTTTCGTTCATATACGCTAACCTCACCTCAAACACCAACCGCGTCTTACATACCTAGCGGTCTCACACGTGCCGACTATACGCATGATGCGTCATCTATGCGCGTTACCGACGCAAGAGCGCAAACTGACTGTGTGAATGCTACGGCTGATGGATGTACGGTTATGCTTGACTTCAATGAAGATGCAATGCGCCTTTGGGATCACACGAACACAAATAGTACCTCTGAACTAAGTAGTATTAGTTATAACGAGGTTGCCTACACCCATAGCGGCTGGTTTAGTGAAGACAAGCAATATGCCTTTGTTCACGATGAGCTGGACGAGCGAAACTTCAGCTTAAATACCCGGGTTATGATTTTTGATATTTCATCACTTACAACACCTGTGCTCGCCAGCATTTGGACCAGTGACAACGGCACTATCGATCACAACGGCTACGTAAGAGGTAACCGCTACTATATGTCTAACTATGAGCGTGGCTTAACGGTACTAGACATTTCAGATCCTACCGCGCCTGTAGAAGCTGGCTTTTTCGACACCTACCCTGCTTTTAACAGCACCAACTTTAATGGTGCGTGGGGCGTATACCCGTTTCTACCTAGCGGTAATATTTTGGTTAGTGATATTCAGCGCGGTTTGTTTGTATTAAAAGACAATACGTTAAGCGCAACAACAGTTGCGGGCTTCTCTCAGGCTAATTATGAAACGGATGCTGATACAACCTTAAGCCTTCCTGTTAATAAGACAGGTACCGGGGCTATGACAGTTGCGTATGAAGTAATAGCGGGTTCAGCCACCAGCAGCGATGTAATGTTAGCGTCTGGAGAACTCAGTTGGGGTGCGGATGAATCACAGGCTAAAAACATCACGTTAAGCATCGGTGCTAACGAAAATACCGAAAGCAATGAGGTATTTTTCGTCAGATTATTTAACCCGCAAGGAGGAGGTATCGCCTCTGTTAGCGGCTATGCTCGAGTCACCATTAGCGGTACTGCCCAGCAAGGAAAAATTGAATTAAGCGCTGGCGAACGCGCTGTTTTAGAGACCGACTCTGAACTTGCGTTAAACATTGTTCGCCAAGGCGGAAGTGAAGGCGAAGTAAGTGTGAACTATTCACTGGAAAGCGGCACAGCAGTGAGCGATGAAGACTTTGTCAACCAAAGCGGCACGCTAACTTGGAGCGACGGCGATACCAGTTCGAAGACCGTAAATATTACGCTTATTAACGATAGTATCGAAGAAGACAACGAACAATTTCGTTTAGTACTTGCTGCACAAGACACAAATCTTCTAGGTGGTGTGGTAGAAACGCTGATTACGATAAAAGACGATGAGAGCAATCAAGCTCCTGTGGTAAACGCAGGAACAGATGTTGAAACCGATGTAAGAGCCAGCGTTGAATTAACGGGAAGCGCCCAAGACCCCGAAGGCGCGTTAACAAGCGTAGAATGGACGCAAACCGCCGGCGACACGGTTACCATCAGAAATGCAGATACATTAACCATGTCTTTTACCGCCCCATCATCTCAAAGCAATTTAACCTTTTCGTTAACTGCAACGGATGAGTTTGGAGTTAGCACCAGCGACACCGTTACTGTTACCGTAAACGAAAGTGTAGTGAGCTTGCCAACGGATACTAATTCAAATAGCTCTGGTGGAGGCGGTTCTACGACTCTGTTTAGCATGTTAGGCTTGGCATTTGCTCTTGGGTGGCGACGTGTAAAATTGCCAAACAAGGCACATAAACTACAGCTTAGTGAACAAAAATAAAGCAAACAAATCACAAAGCCACCAGCGAGGCGTGACAAGGCAAATAAAACTGCTTATACTTGCGCTCGCTTGTGGTTGTTATGCATAGCAATTTGCAATAGAAAACTGCACAGCACATCTCAAAATGGCCCCATAGCTCAGTTGGTTAGAGCATCCGACTCATAATAAGTTGCGCTGGTCATTTAGAAAGAGATAAAATAGATTAAATACAATAGGTTACTAGAGAGTAAAAAAGCAACTCCGAAATTGTGTAAGCCTGTTGTAAGTAAGATAAAAAGTTTTCGGCCCAATAGCTCAGTTGGTTAGAGCATCCGACTCATAATCGGCAGGTCCCCTGTTCAAGTCAGGGTTGGGCCACCATATAAAGCCTCGCAGTACAAAGCCTGCGGGGCTTTTTCGATCTTGGCACCCTATAATATTTATACGCTTACATCAGCTTACATGACAACCAATCTATACTAATGTTTGAATATGAATTTGGGGTGTATTAACCTTCAGTATAAGGCGCTCACGAGCGCAATTAATCTTTATCTACAAGGAAGAATAATGAAAAAGGTTTTTGCTTCACTTTTTATCTCAATTGCAACTTTGTCTGGTTGTGCCACTTCAAATTACTCTGTTGGTACAGACTTCTCCGTTGAAAAAGCATCTGAAATTGTCAGGGGTGAGACTACGACAACACAGTTAGTAAGTCTCTTAGGAGAGCCCTATTCCAAAAATGTAATTTCTCAAAGCCAAGAAAAGTGGATGTACTTCTATTCCGCTGGTACTGCAAAAGCACAAAGTTATATTGTGTCCACAGATGTGAAAATGACAGGTACGCAGAAGACTTTGGACGTACTCATTGAGGACGGTATTGTGGTTAACTACACGCTCTCTCAGAACAACAATCCAGGAACTATGTCAGTTAACTAGAGCTTTAATAAACAAATTATTACTTCAATAATGTAAAAAGGACTTCTAATGAAAATAATACTAGCAACACTTTTCACAATAACTCTTTGCGCCTGTTCAAGCACCATTCCAACTAATCAAGAAGACATTTCCAATCAGGTAATAGTAGAAAGAGATGATTTTAAACAGCAGACTTGGATTAGAACTCCGTTGTATCTCAGCAGACAAGGCTTTACAGATACATTTCCTGTTCAGCTAAGTTTTAGATCTCTTTATAAAGGGGATAAAAGAGCTTTCATTCAGCTCTACGTCAGTTCAAGTAATGTAGATTGGGGCTTCTATCATTCAGCAAATGGTCAAGACGGTTATTCTTTTGAATTTGATGAAATAGACAATGAAGTTTCAGCAAACACGGGGATGGTCACAACTGAGGAGGTCTTTGGTTTGATTGTGCCTTACACATATCTTGAGAAAATGGCATCAACAGACTGGAAGATAAAGGTTTACGGCAAACGAAATGAAGGTGTGTTTCAAGTCCCTGCATCACTGTCTAAAGCGTTTTTGGAAAAGCTAAATTGTTATGAGCAAAAAACTTGCTAAAATTTGCATTTAATTTATGGGTATGCTGAGTTCATATATTACAGGCTCAACAGTCTTAACATTAGCCTTGAGGTGAGCTTGCATAGGAGCAGCAAGTAGTTCCCACTCCACAAGTGACTTCCTGACAGGAAAAAGAGCATAAGGCTTGTTTAAGTCCTTATGCTGCTGATTCTCAAGTGCTGCAATCCGTTGCAGCACTTTTGTTTTAGCACTATGCCGCATTATCTTTACTCGGGAAGTAAATATCAGCAAGCATACATAGCATCTCAACACGCTGGTTGTGATGTGGATGGCGAACAGCAATAAAACTTGCAATCCCAAGCTCTGGTTCCATGAAACTAGCAAGCTCATTTGCAGGTACATCACAGCGAATACAGGTAGCTGGAATATTCTTATCACTGTAATCGAATAACTTTTCTATGTCCTCTGCGACTACCAACTTAAACTCACCCTGCCCTGTTTGAAGAAATAGGCAACGCACTGTGCGCAGATGCTTATCGTGTGGCCAAAACATTTGACCACAATCATCATAAAACTTAGTCAGCCGAAAGCAGTCCTCTGGTGCATATCTGTATAAGAGAGGTGCAAACTCTTTCATATGATTCGTAGGGATGATGAAACGTTCTTCTATGTTTATCTTAGACATTGGCATTCCCCTCCAAAGCAGCTAAACGATCCTCAATATCTTCAAGGTGGCGGATTTCACCAAGCGCCCCAATTATCTGAATTATTCGCTGCGCACTGTCAGGTGACAATACACCCTTTGAGGTTGCCGACAACACTTGCTCCGTTTGTTCAGCAAGAGAAGCAGCGGTATCGAGCTCGAACTCAACCTTTTCGCTCTGTGCTGCTAATGTGGGTAATACCCGCGAAATAATTAATTGTGCAGCTTGCACATCACCTTGCTTTGCTTTTGCAACCACTGCTTCAACTATATCCGAAGCATCTGTTAACATGCTTTCGGTAATCTTAGCTCTTCGGTCTACTATTCCTTTTGGACGACCTTTAGGATTAGGTGACTTCATTCCTTTCACCCAAGCTTTATTTCCACTTACAGCTGGCTCTGACATAATTCCCCCTCTTGATAAGATCAACACTAGATCAGGCTTGGTTTTCTTCGTGGTCTTTAATAATAAGGGCGCGTCGTGTTGCACTTTCTTCGTTGCGTAACTTGGCAATTAAGTCAAAGTTAGCGCCAATAGCTTTTTCGGTTTGGAGCATCACAAGTGGGCCTCTGCTCTCAATAATAGAAAGTGCCGACTTCATAACTTTTACGCGTTTAACTAGCTCGGGATTAGTAGTCTCGTGTAGCTTGCGTTTGTAGTTCTCACGTTCTTCTGTGGTAATCCCAGACAAAAATGCTGGTGCATCAATTATTGCAGTCACTACATCGTAATTCTTTTCTGCGAATAGCTTTTGCACTAATTCAGCTCTTGCTGTTCTGTCCAAAGTTTTAATATGTGATCTAATTTCTTGGGCAAGTGCAGGTGTAGTTTTGCTTAGTGACTCGCTCATTGCCTGCTCGACACTTTTGATACCAGATTCAAGATTAGTTCTTGTGCGATCAAATACGGGCAAAATTCTGTCCATATTCTTTTCACCAAATTCAGCAAGTTCTAGGATCTTCTTTTCTTTTGACCACGCAGAATTAGCATTAACTTTTGCTCGCGCACTATGAACCGCGCCAAGAGATTTATAAGCTAACTCTAGTGCAGCTTTAGCGCTTTCAACATAGCCTGCTGTCGTGTCGTCATACCCATCAATTGAAGTAATATTCTGAGGGTGTAGTGAAGGGGTGATGTTTGAATTGATTTCCATTTTGTATTCCTCGCTGTTTCGAAAAAAAAATAAGCAAGGAACACGTGAAAAACAGTGTGGTTACGCTTGTTAACAGTACATAACAGTTACACGTTACACTAAAACAAAAAACATCTACAAACTTTTTATTTAGGTAACAATAACCTACTTCTAAATTTAAAAATTAAAGCACACTACTACCAATAAGTAGGGCTAATTCTAACCACATTCAAACGTAGTAACTGTAGTTATGGCGTACTACAGTTAACCTAAAAATATTCCAGTAAAAACAATGCTATAAATAAGCTGTAGTAAATGTAGTATGTGTAGTAGGGGTAGTCCTGCAATGCTGTAAAGTTTGCTACTGTGGTAAGGGGTACGAAAATACTACTACACATACAACAATAGCAAATACAACAACTTACCTATCGCCTCATGTACTACACTGTACTACAGTCTTTATGTACTGATTAACTTATAAAAGTCCGCTTTGGAACGTGGCTCCATGTTTTCTTTTACTAAGTATCCAGTTTCGACAAGAGATTTGATTGTTTCTGCAAGAGCCTTTGTGGCTCCAAGTTTATGATTTTTGAACGAAGCTAATTTACAGGTATTCGACTGAAGAACACGCCTACTGATCAGTGTTTTATCATCAAATTTGTGGTCGTCTTTCAAATCGCCTCTTATTACCTTCTGGCAAATCTCAAGCACTTTTTTCTGTCTAGCATCATCGCCATCCCCAACATCACCGGAATTAACTTTATCTACAAAAGTTAATATGTCATTCCTTACTAGTTTGATTCCCCAAGCTGCGTGCTGAGCACTAATCTGTGGTTCAAAATAACAATCAGCAACTGCCAAAAGAGAGGCCATTTTTAATGCTTTAATGTGTGCGCGATTCCATGCAGCAGGAGCAAAATCATCGTTTTCTGCAACCGCTATATTTACATTATCGGTGCATTCTCTTTCAAACTCGTCGAACAGTTTTTCTACTTCAAGGGAGCCGAAATTAACTTTTCTAGGTTCTAAGGGGTATGCGTTATTAATCCTTATAGATTCGGCTGTAAGTGCCTGAAATTTATCTTGCAAGGTTCCAAGGTCCAAACAGGCCTGCCTATTTAAATTTGGACGCTTACTTTTTACTAATATTGTAATGAAACGGGAATAGAACCCGTCTTCCATCATATTTGGGGTCAATGAATTATAAAAAGTTCGAGGGGTACTTTCACCAATAAATGAGAGCGCAGGCCACCCGATACCAGACTGTGAATCAGTACCTTTGGAATAAGATACCCCCTCCAAAAAGTCCTTCTCATAAGTCTCTGTCAGTTTAGCTGCGAATTGTTGATCTTGGTTACTAGGATTGTTTCGCGATGCGATATTCTCTAGCCTTTTGCCAAACTCCGTGTGAAGAAGTAGAAACCCCGGCTCTGTCAAAATTCGCTTGTGCAATGCTACTCCGCTTACGAACCTTTCCTGAGTAAAAAATCTCTCAACATTTGGTATATTCAAACTTCTTAGAAGTTTTGGGATCAGCTTATGTATCGCGTCTTTACCCGCACCAGTATGAGCTATAACAAGATAAAACTGACTTAGCGTTGCATCTGTGGGCGTTCGGAATGCCCTACCAGCAACTGCCGATAACGTTGCCAATGCCATCGCTATTGATATCTCTTGTTGAGGAATCGGGCTTGCATTAAAATATGCTTCGGCTAACTGTCCTGTAACCCCAGGCGGAAATTCTATTACTTCTGAATCGTTTACTGGTTTCGACTTGAGCTGATGCTGTGTTTTTAAAGCAGCACAATCTATTTCTACTGCGGATTTCTTCTCGTTTTCCTGCCTACCGCGTATAATTTTAAGTGTGCGGTCAAGGTAGATATCATTCTTAACAGCCTTCTCACGTTTACCTAATACGGTAGCCCTGAACATTCTACGACACTGCTCATTTGATTCAGAGTAAAAGGCAAGCATAGACATAAGCGCAAGGTCAGCTTCGCTTTGACTAGGGAAGCTATATTTTTGCCACTGCCCACTACACAGGTCTACAAACTTTTCAGAATTGGCAGCTTTGTTTGCCCGCTCCCATAACTCGATATCTGATTGGGTTGCTTCCACTTCCACCAGATCAATTTTAGTTTCAGCTTCACTGAATTCGCTAACGATTGCGTCAACTAAGTGCTGGCGCGGTTGAAGTGGTAGCGGTTCGCAGTAAAGTGGATTCGCTATGGCTCGGCCTAGTATGTGCTGATACTTAATATCTGCAATGCTGTCTCCAGTAAAAACGATAAACCGTTCTTGGCTGTATACCTCGATCCCTTGCCCTCTTCTTCCCTCTCCTAGCTCCCCTTTAACCCAAACATGAACCCCCTTCCCTCCAGAACTCAATTCCGCATAGGATTTCGAGGCTAAAACGATACCTCGATACCATTCCAACTGCGAAACTGGTGTCCACAGATTATGTGGTAAATGATTCCCTTGTTTGTCTTTGCTATTCCCATCTTTGACATCAAGGTCTATACAGACGAAAGGATCATCTTTAGCCAGAACATATCCAATGCCAAGCCTATACTCTTTGGCTTTCGTATATATCTCATCGAAAGTTGACCACGTAGTAGGATCAGTAGGACTAGCGTTTGCCTTATTTAGCTGCAATGGCCTTTTGTCCGGAGCAGCCAAACACCATTGCGCCCTATCGCGCATTTCCTTGGGTATTTTTAGCAGTTTGTCGGGCTGTACGCTGGCTGTAGTTGCGCTTTCATTTTTGCCATCCCTGTTGTATTGCTGGCTGCCGATCTCTGCTTGTACAGCCTTTGTGGGATCCCACGTATTATCTTGTTTGTTATTAGCTTCATCATTATTGTTTAACATGAATCACTCCAAAGCGCTTTGTCTAACCCACGATGGGCACAGCGCTTTTTTTTTGAATGAGTTACAGGTGAATTACTTGTTGATGCAAGAGCATTCAAATGCGTATGAAAAACTTCTAGTTTTCTCGGTGAACGCCCATTACAACTAGTAAGTCGTTCTAATAGGATTGGTCACCAAAACGAGAGGTTCTTTCTCGGCGTGTTTGTTCCATATAATCCTCTAATTCCTGCAAGCTATATCGAACTGATTTGCCGAATTTGTGAAACGCTGGGCCACGCTTAATGTGTCGCCATTGATTCAGAGTATTAGGAGAAAGCCCAAGGATCTCGGCTGCTTGTTGAGTATTAACTGTGGTTATAGTTTGAGTTGTCATGGGGTTGCCTGTATTCACTTGCCGCAAGCCCAAAACAAAAAAGGCAATGCAGCGAATTCAATTATGAACTCCGCGACACTGCCCATGCAGATCTTTACCTCTTTGAAGCGAATCACCGGAGTGATAAAGCATCACGCTCACTTTCAAAGAGATGGAATGGTGTGTTACCTACATTAGGTAACTGCGTATTAAGTTATACAATTTTATATTCGTTTGCAAAGAGAATTATTTCACTATTTGCACAACATTATCAGCCTTAGCAGCCGACTCGGCTATTTGCGCTAAACGAAGTACAAAGTCACCAACTTTATTCACCTCTTGAATCAACACTTTCGGATCTTTGTTATTACCGTAATGCAGAGCATGAACATCACCTGATATGTGGTTAAGCAATATTCGACGCCTATCTGAATCCACCCCTGACCTTACCGCAAGCTCCTCGAAGGTTCGACGCATTGCATGAGGATGAATATGACACCCCGTAATCTCTGAAACCCTAACGAATAAAGCACGGGGATCCTTGAGGTAACCAGCTTTGCCCCGCTTAGCAGGAAAAACATAGGGGTTGTTAGACAATTTTTGAGATTCTCGTCTTAACAATACTTTCCTGAGTTCCTTGCTAATTGGGAGAGTGATCGAATTGTGGTTCTTCGTGACATCCAAATGAAAAGTTGGAACGTCGTCATGCAATTTCACTCTGTCCCAAGTAAGCTGATTTGCTTCGCTGATACGTGTACCAGTTAGGAGCATAAACATTATGAGGTCAGCACTGGTGCAAGTCGTAGCGATATTTCTCTCTGGGTCTGCATGAGCGTTTAGCGCTAACCACACCTCCCCTATTTTATCTTCTGGAATCCTTGTATCTCTTTTGGTCTCTTTGTTCCATTGTGCAAGACCATTAGATTTGATTGCTTGTGACACGGGGTTTGGGTTCAATATCGTGTAACTTCCATCAGGAGCGGTATACTTCTCTTTAGCCCAATTTAACAAGGCACGTAAGTTTCTAAATGCTAGGTTCGCTTGTGTTGGGGCTTTTTGGGAGATATTCCTGAAACGTTCAATTACCGCATCTCGGGTAATATTTGCCACGGGTTTGCTTGCCCAGTCTGAAAACTCGTTCTTAACACAGCTCTCAATGCCGTTAATAGAAGCTTGGCGTAGAGGCATCCCCTTTGTTCTTTTGTGTTTCACATAGTCGTCTTTGATTTCAGCCAAGGTGACGGTTTCAGCTTCACTCACATTCTGCCGCTTCTTTTTCTCTTCTAGAGGATTTACTCCTTTGCGCATGGAAGCTCTTGTAGAGCTAGCTTCTTCCCTTGCTTCTTTATAATCAAGTTCATCTAGCAACCCTAATGTGAAGCGCCTCGACTTTCCATTAACGTAACCTTGAACGATCCAACTTCTTGCGCCATTAGCTGTTACACGTAAGCCAAGACCACTTTGCTTTTCGTCCCAATAGATTGCCTGCCCTTTTTCGGGGATAGGGAAACTAGCTGCTCTAGTATCAGTGATGTTGTATTTCTTACTCATACGTAACCCCTAATTTGTGGTTAGGAATTAGCTGCTCTGAAATAACTAAAAGATGAGTTAGAATTGCCATATCGGCGGTTCTCCTATGTCTATCGTCGATCATGCGGTCGGGACTGTTGCAGCAGTCGCCGGCCGCTTCTGTTTACTTACACCAGAGACTCATGTACGCCCCGTGTAAGCATTTTTATTATAAAGACATATTAGAACGCATTACTACATATAAAAATAAGACGCTGAATTTACTGGAATTTATAAAGACAATGAATTACATATAAGTTCAAATAACCACAACGCGACTTACTCATAATCGGCAGGTCCCCTGTTCAAGTCAGGGTGGGGCCACCATTTTTTTCTAGCTTTCCAAGTTAGTATCTACAAACTTCCATACTAATTTTTGATTTTTTATAGCAAATTTGTAGCGTGTAGACTTTTTTGTTTTATTTCTCTTTGTATAAATAAATAGAACCTCTACGCACAAGCATCATTCACAGTTGGGAAGCTACTTTTAGAAAGCCCCCCCTAGTTTTCTCGCTAAGATATTCTCTCTTTTAATGTTTGCCGAATTGGCACAAAATAGATTGAATATTGGAATTGGAAACAAGATCTGTTACTAAGTACAGGCGAATTAAAAAGTCACGAAAGATATTATATTTAAAAGGAAGTAAATAATGAGCAATGATCAACTCGAGGACTCGATTCAAATGTCCCTTGTGATTAGTACGCCTGGACACGAGCTAGACATGATGCATGGTTCAACGACATTCATAGGAGCTTCAACGCTAATAACTAGATTAGCAGACGCTGCTCTTGATGAAGGGATAGTGGAAAAAAGACAAACTTCTAACCCAATAAGAGCTGATTTACAAAGAAACTTCGAATCATCCTTCGGTCAAAATTTCGTTATCCGTGTAAAAGGCGAAGAGTTGGTAAGAAAGCTCAATGACATCGGTAAAAAAACTTTCTGTGAGGTTATACAGTTTTACGTCCAAGAGTCACTATATCAGGAACCTCCAGAGTTATCGAGACGAGCTAGCCAAATTGTAGATAGATTAAGTGGCATTCATGAGGACCTGCTCGCACACATTCGAAACCCAATGAAAGACCTACATAAGGTTACAGAAGCTTATGGATATGATATCACCCTTCAACATCGGATTGAGGGCGGAAAAACTGATATCGTATCTTTAAACGAAGATACAGCTTTAATGTTGAGACCAACGAGACTAACAAATGTGGACCACGAGTTTAGTGTTGTAATTACTCGTTTCAACCATCTTACAGGCAATGGGAGACTCATTATTGAAGGACATAGCAATACCGTCGCATTTAGTTTTTCAAGCGGTATAAAGTTAGTAAGAGTTGAAATAAAAAAAGCTGTCTCAAAAAACCTAGATCAAAATACTGTTCTTAATGAGGATTGTTGGTTGTTTATGAGAGTGAATGCAAAGAAGTTGACCTTAAGAAATCAAAAAATAGTCAAACTTTTGATATCAGGCATAGTTGATGAGCAGTAAAAGTCTATGGGTTATGATCGTACTAGCATTTCTGCTAGTCATCTTTTCATTTGTTTTAAACTTTCATACCCAAAGTATTTCGGATGAACTACAAGACTGGAATAACTTTGGTGGATACGTGGGGGGAACGCTGGGGCCCCTACTTAGTTTTTTGTCTGTAGTTTTACTTATAAAAACTCTCGAGCTTCAACGAAAGTCCTCAAAATCACTCGAGGATGAAATAGAAAGAACAAAACAACAAGATAAGCTTAAAACTTTTGAGTCACACTTCTTCAATATGGTCTCTTCACAGAAGAATAACTTCGACAGTTTTTACCTAGTTTTCGAAAACTCCAAAGTGGACGGTGTTGCATCAGCAAACAATTTAGATGATCTTATTTTTCACTTGAAAAGCCGAGGCGCAGCGAGACCACATGTTCACAGCGTTATTTCAAAGATTGATACTCATGGAAGTTTGTTCAACGCAGCACGAATTTTCTACGTAATATGTAAAATAATAGAAGAACATTTATCTGACTCTGAAGGCTTTGATGAAAAAACAAGGGAAAAATATTACCAGACTTTAATATATTTCACTGACTTTGCCCTTTTAAGGCTCATTTGTATATATACAGCGTATTTCCCTGATACAAAAATCGCTTCACACATTACCGCTAATAAGATTTTACGTCGAATTTCAAAGCGCTCTGGTTTAGGGAAATATATAAGCGATATTTCTCTCTAGTACACTTATTTACAGAACTCCAAGTAAAAGCGAAAAAGCCCTAAGCGGCTTTTTCCTGTCTGCGCTCAATACGCCATGAATGCTCGCGAGTGATAATTTCTTTACCCTCGTATTTAAGCCCTTTTATTTTTACCGCGGGTTCTTCATCAAAATAGCTTCGTTTCACTTCACCTGTGTCTGAATCTATCGTGATGTCGTAATAGGGGCGTATTACCTAATTGATGAAGCTATCTGATTTCCCAACAACTTACAAAAGCTTCAATTCTTCTAGCGGCCTCTGTTGCAGCGCCACCGTTTATAACTGTATCTAGGCTACCTCCTCCTATATTCTCACCCACGTACTTGACAATGTCCTAGAGCAGAACAGTATTATTAGTCAATATCGACGTAGGTAATTCACTTCTGAACTGCCCCATCTTCTTCCATAGCGGAATATGCTTACATATCTATTACGTGCCTTTGACTCGTATCGACGGTAAACGGAGTCAGAAATATTTGCTTCAAAACGTTTAAGTAAATGACCTTAATGTACAAGTCAACGCTGTTCCTTTGCCTAGTTTTTAAGTAATCAACTATTTGTTACCTTCTAGTTTTTATTTATTTATCTATTACTGAACGTTACTGTACGTATATAAATATCAGCGGTATCGGTTGCAAACCTCAAGATGACTGAAGACGAAAAGCGTATTGAACAAGAAGCGATTAAGTTTGCTAAGAAGAACCGTACTGCCATTGCAAACGAGCTAACTAACAGAAAAAGATTCCCTCCTGAAGATGAGCCTGTAGCGGTCTTTATGGCCGGCTCCCCTGGCGCGGGGAAAACCGAAACCTCCAGAGAGTTTCTGCAAGAAGTTGAGGCTACTAATGTTATTCGATTAGATCCCGACGAATTGCGCCACTATTTCGAACAATACACTGGAGACAATTCATTCCTATTTCAAAGAGCTGTCTCTTCTATTGTAGAACGAACTCTGGACAATGCGTTTAAGCGTAAGCAATCATTTTTACTTGATGGAACGCTATCAAATTACGCTATAGCAGAGAAAAACATTAAACGGGCTATTGATCGAGGTCGCGCAGTTCTCGTATTGTTCGTATACCAGTCACCAGAGTTAGCATGGAAGTTTGTTCAATCTAGAGAGCGAGTCGAAGGTAGACGGATTAACCCTGAAATATTTGTAGAGCAATTTTTAGAATCTCAAGCGGTAGTACGGAAACTAAAGCAACAATTTGGTGGTCAGATAAAAATAGATCTACTGTTAAAGGACAACGAGGGGGGCACTCGCATGTACCACGCGAACATTCAGGCTGTAGAAAATCATGTTAAGCATAAATTTACTCGCGAGACGCTTACTACCCTGATACAATCGATGCCCGCTCATTAATTGGGCAATAAAATGGGAGAATAATGATGTTTGCCAGATTAAAAAACGGCCAGACAACAAAGTACAACTCCAGCCTGTCTGAGTTCGTTCGCAACGCCGACTCGTCTAAAAAGAAAAAAGTATACAGCCGTGTTATTGATAGAGCTGTAGAATCTCAGAATTCAGTAGTGAAGCAGGCTGAGCTACTACAAACTCGCTGATACTCGAGGGAGTCAGAAACTCCCTCTATTGTTTTATCTCTTTTATGCTATTAAAGCTGCCCCCTGTTCAAGTCAGGGTGGGGCCACCATTTTTTCTAGAATTACTAGTCACCACTCGCTTATATCATCACGATATCAGTTTTCTCAAATTCAAAAAAAGCGTCTTTATTAAAACTGTAACACCAAATCTGTAGCCTAACTGCACTGTTTCTTTACCCATAGTTTGGTTCCCCTTAGATGAAGCACACCATGTCACGCCATACGTTTTATTCGCTGACGGTAACCTTCACCATTTTGTCTATTCTTGGCCAACTCTCTACCAGCATTTATAGCCCCTTCTTTTTTGATTTGGCTGCTATATACGACAGCTATGTGGGAATAATTGAAAAAAGCGTGGCCGTGTTTCTTATCGCGTTCTCACTTTCTCAGTTAGTGTCTGGTGTCGCCTGCGACTACCTAAACAAACAAAAGTTTCTACTGTATGGAGTCTTTGTATTCATCGCCGGTACGCTTATGGTGGCACTTGCCACCGAAGAAAATACCTTTCTTGTAGGAAGAGTCATTCAAGGCTTAGGCGGTGGGGTTGGTGTATCAGTATCGCGCGGACTGTCGCGTCAGATATTTAGCGAAAAGCAGCTGAATGTTTCACTTTCGTTTATCAACATTGCATTCGCTATCGCGCCAGCAATAGCGCCACTAGTAGGTACACTAATTGGCGAGTCCTTCGGAGTTTCATCTATCTTTTATTTTGTACTAGTAATGGGAGTATTCGCCTTACTTTTACTGCTTTCAGTTTCCACCACCCTCAAACAGTATATGCCGACAACCTCAGAGAACGTCTTTAGCGATACTTTAGCGCTTATTAAAAGCACAATGATGAAAATCGTCTCAGTGGGGATGGCCAGCGGACTACTTTATGGCATTGTGTTTAGCTTCATTACCATCTCGCCGTCAATGATAATGCAGCAATTCGGACTCACCAAAACTGTGTTCTCGATATATTCGCTTCTAGCCACGCTGTCTCTTGTGATGGGAAGCATAATCAATATTCGACTAGCCTCTGTTTCACCATTGTTTAAATTCAAGTATTCAAGCTTGTTTATCGCTGTGCTTTCTGTGCTTTTTTGGTTACTTATTTCCCCCTTCGCAATAAAAGGGTTAATGGGTATTTTGACTTATTGCTATATCACCTTCTTTTTTATTGGTATTGCAATGCCCTGCAGCGTAACTATCATGCTTGGCTACTCTGATAAATCCGCAGGTTTTTTAGCGGCACTAACCGGCTTTTTTCACCTAACAGGGGCAGCAATAGGCGCTTACGCGGTGACCTTAATTACCCTAGAACCTATCATTTCTTTTTGTTTGTCCTCTTGCAGCTTAAGCGTTGCAAGTATCCTCATCTGTACAACACTGAAGAGGAATTAACTCAGCTCTTGTACGGCAATGCCGTTGCAATGATAAAACGTACACCATTTAAGGTGTTTAATAGTGAAAATCGAGTCGTGTTGCCCATTTGATTTCTAAAATCCATCCCCATAATGATGAGGCTCCCGAAGTGGTTGGGAGTAATTATTGTTAAAAGGATATTAGAAACAATGAAACGTACTATTCTCGCCAGTATCTTTGGCGCGCTTTCTTTAAATACTTTCGCAGCTTCGCCTTCATATGACTTTGTTAAAGCTGGATACGTACAAGCAGACAT
>TARA_B100000686_G_scaffold351457_1_pt1 | contig 19764 bp, 23 predicted proteins | sample TARA_B100000686 | Tara Oceans TARA_B100000686 (sample SAMEA2622733) | marine metagenome | biome: marine biome (ENVO:00000447); feature: marine epipelagic mixed layer (ENVO:xxxxxxxxx); material: "saline water (ENVO:00002010), including plankton (ENVO:xxxxxxxx)" | depth 150 m | reverse complement strand
TCAGGTGAACTTGTTTATGAAGGAAATAATGTTTGTTTAGGTTATTCCAAGAATAGATTTGATCTTATTAAAGGCGATGAAAACAAAGGTGTTTTAAAAACTGGAGATATAGCAAAAAAAGATTCCGATCTTTTTTATTATATTGTAGGGAGGAAAAAAAGGTTTGTTAAAATAAATGGCAATAGAATTAACTTAGAGCATATTGAAGAAATTTTAAAAAATAAAAAGTGTGATTGTATATGTAGTGGAAACGATAAAAAAATTAGTATTTTTGTTGAAAAAAAGAACTTTAATAAAGAAAGAATAGAAAAAATTATTATAGATAATACAAATTTAAAAAAACAATATTTTTCAATAAATTTAATTAATAAAATTCCAAGGAATAAATCCGGAAAAGTACTATATACACATTTAGATAAAAAATATAATAATAGCTTATAATGTTTGATATTAATAAATTGATAACCATCCCACCTTTTTCATTAAAAAAGAAGGAAAAGCAAAAAATAATGGAAGATGCTTTATTTGATTTAACTTACCACCACTATAAGAATTGTTCAAAATATCAAAAAATATTAGATGGATTAAACTATAATCCAAAAAAAAGAAATAAAGCCTCTGAAATTCCATTTATTACGACAAATTTATTTAAGGATTTTGAACTTAAAAGTATTAACAAAAATGAAATTATAAAAACTATTACCTCATCAGGAACATCAAATAGTGATTTATCAAAAATATTTCTTGATAGATTAACTGCTACAAATCAAACAAAGGTTTTGACAAAAATAGTTTCAAGCGTCTTAGGAAATAAAAGACTACCAATGATTATAATTGATACAGAAGAAAGTATTGCTAATAGAAATTTTTTTTCAGCTAGAGGTGCTGCCATCAAAGGATTTTCTATTTTTGGAAATGAAATAATTTTTGCTTTAGATAAAAATTTGAGAATTAAATACGATGTTATAAAAAAATTTTGTAAAAAACATAATAATGAAAAAATTTTTGTATTTGGTTTTACATTTATAATTTTTAAAAATTTTATAGATAAGTTATTAAAGACAAAAAAGTTTTTGCCATTAAGTAAATCAGTTCTTATACATGGAGGAGGTTGGAAAAAATTGATTGATGAGTCAGTAACTAATAATAAGTTTAAAAATTTGATAAAAAAAACTACCGGTATAAAAAGAGTATATAATTATTATGGAATGGTTGAGCAAACAGGATCTATTTTATTAGAATGTGACAAAGGCAATCTTCACAGTTCAATATATTCAGATGTTATTATAAGAAATAATGATTTTTCTGAATGCAAAATAGGTCAAAAAGGATTAGTTCAATTAATTTCAGTTATTCCACAAAGTTATCCGGGACATGTAATTTTATCTGAAGATATTGGAGAACTTTTAGGAGAAGATAATTGCAAGTGTGGCTTAAAAGGAAAATATTTTAAAATTCATGGCAGAGTAAAAAATGCAGAAATAAGAGGGTGTAGCGATGCTTATGAGTAGAGATAAAAAAATTTTTTATTTGGTTGGGCAAGAAAATATTAATAAAAATCCTTTACCGCCATTTGATAAAATAATTTGTGAATTTTTAAATGATTTATCTAATAAAATAGACAAATTTAAAGAAATCTTAAAATACCCTGATTTAAAATCTTTTTCTTTTTGGTGTAGAAAGGCGAACATAGCAAAATATAAAAAAGAATTCGAAGATGGCAAAGTAAGAATGGGTTTAGGACTAGCTTTTCATATAACTCCTTCTAATGTACCAACTAATTTTGCATATTCTTTTGTATTTGGGTTGTTAGCAGGCAATGCAAATATTGTAAGAGTGCCGAGCACAGACCATCCGCAAGTTGAAATTATATGTAAAACAATAAAAAATTTATTAAATATAAAAAAGTATTCAAAAATAAAAAAAATGAATGCATTTATTAAATACGAAAAAAATGATGAAATTACTAAAAAATTTTCATCTATATGTGATGCTAGAATAATTTGGGGAGGAGATACTTCAATTAGAGAAATAAGGCAATTCCCAATTCCTGAAAGAAGCATTGAAATAAATTTTGCTGATAAATACTCTTTCTGTATTCTTAATAGCAATTCTTTAGAAAAAATAAAAAAAAAAGAATTAAAAAATTTAGCAGAGAAATTTTTTAATGATGCTTACTTATTAGATCAAAACGCATGTTCTTCCCCACACCTAATAGTATGGCTTGGTAAAAGTAATGAAAAAATTAAAAAAGTTTTTTGGAATGAAGTTCACGAAACAGTAAAAAGAAAATATGAACTTGCCACTATTAATGTAGTAAAAAAGTATAATAATCTTTTGAAAGATGTAATTGAGACTAATAACATTAAAGATGTAAAAAGATACGGCAATGATTTATATCGTGTTTCTGTACAAAAAATAAAATCTGATATAGAAAAAAGAAGAGGAGCATTTGGAACTTTTTATGAATATGATTGTGGAAAAATAGATGATATATCAAAAATAGTTAGTTCTAAATTTCAAACACTAACTTATTATGGGATTGAGAAATCTAAAATATTAGATTTTGTAGTTAATAATCGATTGAAAGGTATAGATAGAATAGTTCCAGTAGGTAGAGCATTGGATATAGACGTTATTTGGGATGGGTTTGACATTGAAAAGAATTTATCAAGAATTATTGATGTTAAATAATAATTAGATGAATAGTTTGCGTCTAGAAAAAAAAGAAATATTAGAGTATCAAGCAAATAGAGATCCTTATTTAATGATAGATATTGCAGAAGAAGTAATACCAGGAGTAAGTGCAAAAGGTTATAAAAATTTAACAAAGGACGATTGGTTTTTTAAATGCCATTTTGAAGGCGATCCAAATATGCCTGGACTTTTACAAATCGAGGCTCTTGTTCAAATGGCTGCTTTATCTGTTGTAACATTGCCCGACAATAAAGGCAAAATAGTTTATTTAACATCTGCCAATAACATTAAATTTAAAAAGAAAATATTAATTGGAGATAAATTAAATATAGAAACTAAGCTTATATCTTGGAAAAGAGGTATTGGCGAATGTTTTGGTCAAGGATTTGTTAATAGCCAGCTAGCTTGCCAAGCAAATTTTGGTATTATTGTTCCTGATATTTTGAATAAATTTAAGGTTAATAGTAAAAAATAAATTTACTATTTCATTTTAAATGAAAAAATATAATAAATATGATGAAATTATTGAAAAAATTTCTGAGTTAAAAAAAGGAGATATTTTATGCATAACTTCAGACATAATACCTTTAGTATTAAATTTTAGAAAACATAAAGAAACTTTTGATCCTAATAAACTTATTGATGCAATTATAAAAAAAATAGGTAAAGGAGGAACACTTTTATTACCATCTTTCAATTGGGATTTTTGTAAAGGTAAAAAGTACGATTACTTAAAGTCGCCGCCACAAACAGGATCGCTGCCCTCAATTGTTTTTAAAAGAAAAGATTTTAAGAGAACAAAGCACCCAATTTATTCATTTTTAGTTTGGGGAAAAGATCAAAAATTTTTATGTGATCTAAAAAATAAAAGTGGTTGGGGTTACAAGTCTCCATTTTGGTATTTTCATAAATTTAAAGCTAAACAACTTTTCATTGGGCTAGACTATAAAAATGGATTTACATTTATGCATTATCCTGAAGAAAAGTTAGGAACAGATTTTCGATTTTTAAAAAATTTTTCTGCCCCCTATTCAGATAAGAATGGCAAAGTAAAAATATTAACTTACCAAATGAATGTTAAAGACCTAAGCAAGGGAGTAGACTGTTATGTAAACCCAAAACTTGATGGTATCTTAATCAAAAACAAAGCATATTTTCGCTATAAAATTAATAATACATATTTTGGCTTAGTTGATCTTGGTATAAGTGGTGATATACTTGAAAAAGAGCTAAAATTGAAGAGTAATTTCTTGATTTATACAAAAGAAATTGCCAAATTAAACAAAAAAATTATAAAAAATTAATATGCCAGAAATAGTAAAAAGAAGTTCAATTAACAATAAATACAACAAATTTATTTCAAATGAAGTAGATAAAGTAAAAGATGTTAAATATGAACTAGTTGGTGGAAGAAAGAATGTTATAAAGCAAGAAAGCAATATTTTTAAAACAGCAAATAGAGCACAAATTGGAAGTTCTATTTCTGTAATTCCTACACTTGACGGCCTACCTAGAATTGACAGATCATTAGTAGATTACAAAAAATATCATAAACATGTTGGCCATGCTGGAAGAACAAATTTTATGGCTATTCAAGCTACAAGAGGATGCCCTTATAAATGCTTTTATTGTGATATTTATAAAACTACTGTAGTTCATTACAGAAGATCGGTGGAAGATATAATGGATGAAGTAAGAATGATAGCTGATTTAGGAGTAAAACGAATTGAATTTATAGATGATATATTTAACGTCAATTTAAAACATTGCGCATCTTTTTTCGAAACAGTGATAAAAGAAGGGCTTGATCTTGAATTTATGTTTCCAACTGGATTAAAAGGAGACTTATTAACAAAAGAATTGATAGACGTCATGGTTCAAGGCGGAACAAAAGGTATGAATTTATCATTGGAACATGCATCCCCAAGATTACAAAAAGTAATGAGAAAAAATTTGAACGTAGATAAATTTAAAGAAAATACTCAATATATTGCTTCAAAATATCCTTTTGTAGTAGTCGGTATGAATACTATGCATGGGTTTCCAACAGAAACTGAAGAAGAAGCTTATGAAACTTTAAATTTTATTAAAAGTATAAAGTGGGTACATTTTCCTTATATGTTTAATGTTAGAGTTTTTCCAGGTACAGAACTCGAACATTTTGCTTTAGAACAAGGAGTTTCAAAAAAATTAATTGAAGAATCTCAAGATATGTCATATGAAGAAGGTTCACCAACTATACCATTTACAAGAGATTTTACTAAAGGTATAAAAACTATTTTTTTAAGAGACTATGTTCTTAATAAAGAAAGATTACTTGCAATATTGCCACATCAAATGCGTCAATTTACAAAAGATGAGTTAGACCAAAGATACGATGCTTATTTTCCTTCACAAATAAATTCTTTAGATGACTTATTGAGAGTTGCTAAAATAAAATGGTCGGAGCTTGAAGAAAAAAAATGTTTAGATAAGGCTAAAATAGAAATACCAAATTTAGAAACAAAAATAAAAAAATATTTCAAACCTAAAAAAAAAGAAAAAGATGCGCTTAATTTGATGTTGCTAGATTTATCAACTTATTACATGAAAGAAGGAGATAATCGTGAATACAATGTTTTAGAACCACCTCTTGGTCTAATGGCATTATTAAGTTTCATTAATGAACAAAAATTTGCAAAACAAGTAAATGGAAAAATATTTAAATCATATATAGATTTCAATAGCAATGATGAATTAGTTAAAATAATAAAAGATTTTAAACCAAATATTATCGGAATAAGAGCAATGACTTTTTATAGAAATTTTTTCCATGATGCTATTGCACATCTTAGAAAATCAGGCATAAAGACTCCTATTGTTGTTGGCGGTCCTTATCCAACAGCTTCTTACACTGAAGTGCTCAAAGATAAAAATATAGATGTGGCTGTTTTATCTGAGGGTGAAATGACTTTATCTGAAATATTGAAAATGTCTTTAAAAAATAATAATCAGTTTCCAACTAAAGAAGAGTTATCAAAAATTCCTGGAATTGCTTTTAGAAAGTAAAAATTCTTTTATAAAGATTTATATTTATTTTCAATAGTTTGAGATATTTTTTCAGCTGTAAGCCCATAATTATCTAATATATCAGAATACTCCCCAGATTTTTTATATTCATTTGGAAGTCCAATAAATAATTGAGGTGGCGCATTATTAAGAGTTGATTTAAAATCTGCAACTGCACTTCCCAAACCTCCTATAACACTATGCTCTTCAACAGTTACTAATAATTTTGAGTCTTTAGATAATTCATCTATCAATTTTTCATCTATTGGCTTAATAGTGTGCATATTGATTACTTTAGCGGACATTCCTTTTCCTTCTAAAATTTTAGCAGCTTCCATTGATTTATAAACCATTGTTCCTGTAGCAATTATTGATATATCTCCTTTGTCTGATAGTTTAATTCCTTTACCAATTTCAAAGTTATAATCTTTATTATAAACAACAGGTTGATTCATACCCCCTGTTAATCTTAGGTAAATGGAATTTTTATGTTTAATTGCTGCTTGGGTAGCTTTCACAGTTTCTGTACAATCAGCTGGTGAAATTATAGTAATTCCAGGTATGGAACGTATAATTGACATATCTTCTATACAACAATGGGTATAACCCAAAGTTCCAAGCACAACCCCGCTAGCAAGTCCAACCATACAAATTTTATGTTTCATATAACCAACATTTACTTTAATTTGCTCACAACATCTCATTGTTTGAAATGGACCAAAGGTTGCTGTAAAAACTTCTATTCCTTCACTTGATAAACCTGCGGCAATTCCAATTAAATTTTGTTCAGCTATACCTACGTCTAAAAATTTTTCAGGATAGGTTTTTTTAAATCTGTCTAAACCAGCAGATGTCGAAGTGTCAGCTGTTAAAACCATTAAATCATTTTCTTTTCCTAGTTCTAGCATGGTAAGACCGAAAGTTGCCCTTGATCCAATCATTGACCACATTTTAGAATTTTTTTCATCAATTATCATTTTTTTCTAATTCTTGAAGCGCTAGTTCATATTGTGATTTAGACATTACTTTATGATGCCAGTCATTATTGTTTTCAGAAAATGAAAAACCTTTACCTTTTATAGTATTTGCAATAATCGCTAAAGGTTTTGAAGAATTTCTTTTATTACTAAAAGTCTCATGTAATTTTTCTATATCATGTCCATCTAATTCAATTACATCCCAGTTAAAACTTTCCCATTTTTTTGCAATATTTTCTACACTCATAATTTCTTTATTAGTACCAGTTTGCTGTAGATTATTTTTATCAATTATTGCTGTAATATTATTTAAACCAAAATTTGGTGCTGACATTGCTGCTTCCCACACAGAGCCTTCATTGCACTCTCCATCACCAATAAGAACATAAATTTTAAAATTTTTTTTTTGTTTTTTTGCTGCTAATGCCACACCAATACCGACAGACAAACCCATGCCAAGACTTCCATTTGAAAATTCAATTCCTTTTTTTCTATTCATAACCGGATGTCCAAGCAAGTAACTATTACTTTTTTCAAATTCCATTAAATCGTTTTTTGAAATTAAGCCAATTTCATGAAGCGCAGTATAGTAGCCAAGCACACCATGCCCTTTGCTAAGTATAAACCTGTCTCTATCTTCCCATTCTGGATTTTTTGGATCATAATTCATAATACTTCCAAATAAGGTAGCTGTAATTTCAACAATAGATAACCCACCTCCAAAATGCGAACTTTCAGCACCTGCTGATAAAGACATATCAAGAATGTTTTTTCTCATTCTTTTTGTCATTATTTTTATATCTTTTATATGATTTTTTTTTTCACTCATTTTACATACCTCCATCAACAGACAACACTTGGCCAGTAATATATTTTGATAAATCAGAAGACAAAAACAGAACAGTATTTGCGATTTCATCAGGAGTTCCAATTCTATTCATAGGTATTCTTTTTAATGTCTCTTCTAAAACTTCTTTTGGCGTACTATCTCTCATCATATCTGTGTCTGTTAGACCAGGAGCTATAGCATTAACTCTGATATTTAATCTTCCTAGCTCCTTAGCTATTACCTTAGTTGAAGTTATTAAAGCTGCTTTACTTGAAGCATAGGCTATACGTCCTTCATTAGCTTCAATTGCCGAGCTCGATGAAATATTAACAATAGAACCTTCTTTTTGTTTTGCCATTTTTTTTACAATATATTGAGTAAATAATAATGTAGAAAAATAATTTATATCGAAAACTTCTTTGATTTTTTCAACTGGCGTCATTTGAAATAAGGAAGTATGTATTACACCAGCATTATTCACTAATATGTTTATATCATTTTCTTCAGAAATTATTTTTTGAGCGCTTTCTTTTATTTCATCCATATTATTAAGGTCAAAGAAAGCTTCTTTAATTATAATTTTATTTTCATCTTGAAGTTTTTTTAAATATTTAGAAAAATTATCATCCGGTTTCCTTGTGCATGCCCATATATTTGAGCCATTTTTTGCAAAAGTTTCAATAATAGCTTTTCCAATTCCTCTTTTACATCCCGTAACAACTGCTGTTTTATTTTTAAGTAACATATAATTTAAATTTTATTTTTTTTGTTTTTAAAATAATCTTTCGATACAAGTCCAAAAAATAAAGAGTCACACCATCTTTTTTTTGCCCAAATATGTTCTCTAAATCTGCCATCTAAAGTAAATTTTAATTTTTTAAACATATTGATTTTTTTTTTATCAAAATCATAAATTTCTGCCCATATTCTATGTAAATTTAAAACCTCAAATCCATAACTAAGCAGTAAATTAGCAGCATCAATAGTAAATTTTGAATCAATATAAATTTTATTTTTTCCTATATAAATAGAAAAATCAGCATTCTTATTGATCCAGTCAATATAACATAGCCCACAAGCTCCTATTAGCTTGTTGCTTTTATTTTCTATTATAGAAAACATATGTGTATCTTCCTTCTTTTTTACTACATTTTCAAACCATTGCTTCTGGTTATAGTTGTTAATTTCACGATTTTCTCTAAAAAATATTCTAAATTTTGGATTATTTCTCCAGATTAGTAATTGCTTTAAATCACTCTTTTCAACCGCTCTTAAAGATACAATTTTTCCTTTTAACATTAATAAAAATCCACCTTATAAAGTTCCATTCCTTTTTTTTTATTTTTTTTTAATTTTTTTTTTAGAATTTCTTTTACTTGGTAAGGAGCATAAGAATTTTTTGGAGCAGGTCGTAAAAATTCTACGTCATTCAATGAAATTCTTTTACCAGCTGCCAAATCTTTATTTAGCCTAATGCATCTTCTTTGCAATATATTGCTAGTTTTTTCATTACTTTCTATTATTTTTTTTTCAATTCCTAACGAACTTTCTAATTCTCTAGTTCTTTTAACCATTTCTATCCAAGAATTTGGATCCATAGAAAAATAATGATCAGGGCCAGGTCTCTTTCTATTATCAGTAAAATGTTTTTCTATAATTCTTGCTCCAAGAGATACCGCTCCTAAAACTGTTGCATGTCCTTCTGTATGGTCAGATAATCCTAGAATAGCAAATGGAAATTTTTTTCTATATAAATTTAAAACTCTTAAATTTATGTATTCAAAATTTTTTACACTATTAGTGTAGTTTGTATTGCACTGCATAATACAAATTTTTTTATTATTTTTATAAATTGTGTTAACAGCTCTTTTAACGTCTTCAAACGAAGATGCTCCAGTAGCTAGTAATACAGGTTTTTTTTTTAAAGAAATTGTCTTTAAAAATTCAATCCAAGTAATATCACCTGAACCAATTTTAAAAGCGTGTGAAAATTTATTTACTTTATTTAAAGCATCAAAGTCGTAGGGAGTTGTCATCCATAAAATGCCAATTTTTTTTGCATAATTTACTAATTTTCTATCCCATTCTCTATTCAAACTATATTTTTCATAAGTTTCATAGACGGAATTTTTCCAATTTGATTGATGACCAGCTTTTTTGCCTAATTTTTTAAATCCATAATCGCTAACAATTTTAGGTGCTAAAAAATGTTGGAATTTTACTGCATCTGCTCCACTTTTTTTTGCTAAAAAAATCAATTTTTTTGCTCTTTCAAAATTACCGTCATGGTTAGCAGCTAAATCAGCAATAAAAAAAGTAGGGTGATTTAATCCTATTTTTCTTTTTTTTATAGAAAATTGATTTTTGTCAGTTCTCATTTATTTTTTTTTTAATCTCTTTTTATAAGTTTCTTTTTCAAAAGCATTTTTAAATTTTGTTTTACAAACTTATTAGAAAGATTTGTATAATTAGAAATATCTTCTAAATCATTTTCTCCATTACAGTAAGATAAAATATTTAATACTTTAGTTTTTTCCAAATGTTCTTTTTTATTAAATTTGTTCATTGAATTATATAAATCATATTTAGTTAAAAATGGTTCACATTTATAAACATTTGTGTAAAAAAAATTGTTCTCAACTTCATATATGCACTTTTTTAACATTTCAAAAGAATCTATTAAGCCCTGAGCACTAATAAATTTTAAATTGTCTAAAGAAGTATGGTATTCTTTAAATTCATAAAATTTACCTTTAGAAATACATACAAATGGCAAATTTACTTCAGGACTGCAAAATTGCCTTTCGTCTGATCCTCTATCTATCCAAGGATATGATTTATACTTTTTATAATTTTTATTTAAAACTTTTAAAACAATTTTTTCAGCAAAATTTGTTTCGATATTTTTAACTATAGAAAAATTATTTTTTGTACCTAAACAAGTCAAAACAAACCCTGCTTTAATATTTTTTTTTAATTTTTTAAAATTTTTTGAAATATAACTTATAGATCCGATTGTTTCAGGTATAAATATTATTCTATAAGAATAATAATTATTTCTTTTTAATAAATATTTAGCAATAGCCATAGCAACAACAATTCCAGATGTTTCATTATTTGCCATTGAAGGATGACAAATATTAGTTGAGATTAAAATTTCTTTTTTTGATTTTCCTTTAATATAAAGTTCTCCATAACTCATAGAACCTCTTTTTAAGCTTGAATTAATTACTACTTTGTATTTTTTTGAATTTAATTTTTTAAAGGCGTTATAAGACAAACAAAAACCCCATCTTTTTTTGTAATATGAAGTAACGTAGGGTATAGCATTAGGTTTCTCTTTTATGTAATGCAAATTTTTTTTTAATTCTTTATCAGAAATAACTTTATTCATAGGCGAAGAGTATGAAACAACATGAAGATTGTTTTTTTTATAATCAACAACTTTTATATTTTTTTCATCTTTTATATACGCATCTTTAATGTTCCATTCATTTGGAACTATCCAATCGAAAACCTTAGTTCCTGATTTAATCTCAATAATTTTTAATTTTCCTAATTCTTTTTTAATATATTTTAAAGTTTTTCTATTACCTATTCCTGTAATACTTCTTTGTATTGGAAATAAATTAACTGCCCAAGAATATATTTTTTCTTTTGTTATTTTCATCTTAATTCCTTAAATTTTTCTTTTATACATATTTCACATAGACATCCTTCATTTTCATTTATTTTTTTTTTTGGAATTTTATAATTTAAATTTTTGCACCAACATTCTCCTTTTGGATTACACTCCATTTTTTTTTTACATTTATAGCACTGTATTTCCAAGATATGTATTACTTTTTATAATTTAAAAAAAACACTAGAAATGTTTTGAATATTGTTTTTTTCTTTTAAAAGAACTTGGAATATTCATTAACTCTCTATATTTAGATACTGTTCTTCTAGCAATAATAATTCCATTTTTTTTTAACCTAAATACAATATTTTCGTCTGACATAATATTTTTATTATCTTCTTTATTTATAAGTTTTAAAATTTTATTTTTTATTAACTTATTTGATAATACTTTTGTTTTATCTTCAGAATTCAAGCCTCTTGAAAAAAAATATTTAAGTTCAAAAATTCCTTTCGGAGTTTCAATAAATTTATTAGTCGTACACCTACTAATTGTACTTTCATGAAAACCAGTTTTTTTAGCAATTTCTTTTTGAGTTAAAGGATTAAAATAGTCTATTCCTTTCTTAAAGAAGTTTTTTTGATGATTTATTATTTCTTTTGCAACTATTTCTAAAGTTTTTTCTCTATTTTTTATTGAATCTAAAAGTAGCTTGCCAGCTTTAGCCCAGTTTATTAAATTATTTTTTTCCCTATTAAGCAATTTTTTTTTTTTAATAATTTTATATAGACTATTATTAAAATTAAATTTAGGCATTTGAGAATTATTAATTTCTAATTTTAAGTTGTTTTTATTTTCCTTTAAGACGATATCTGGAATTATTCCATAATCATCATCATGCTCAAAAATATTTGCTGGTTTTGGATTTAAAGATCTAATATTTTTAATCATTTTAAGTAATTCATTTTTTTTAATTCTAGTTTTTTTAGACAGAAGGTTGATATCACTTTTTGCTATAAGTTCTAGATTTCTAACTAAAAAGTGGTATTTACTGTTAAATAATTTTTTTTCTCTGAGTTGAATTTCAATACACTCAGATAAATTTCTGGCAAAAATACCTGGTGGATCAAATAATTGAATTTTTTTTAAAGTTCTTTCTACTAGTCCCGAAGTTATATTATAATTTTGGAGTTGAAATTTTTTTAAAATTTTAATTAAATCTTCTTCTTTTATATAGCCATTATTATCAATATATTCTAAAAATTCTCTAGCAATCAATTTTTCTTCATTATTACTTATATCTATATTTATTTGTTGATTTATATGGTCCCTAAAATTTTTTTTTTGTTGAATGGTATTTTCTACAAATTTAGATTTTAGATTTGATTCTTTACTTTCACTTACTTTATTATTATATAAATTTTTTTCATCTTTTCTTGCAAAAGGTTCTAACAATGGGTTTTTTTCTAGCTCTTCATTAATTTTTTCTATCATTTCTGAATATGATAATCTCAAAATCTGGAGAGATTCTTGCATTTGTAAGTTAATTGCTAATTTTTGGGATTGATTTATTTTAAGGCTATTTTTTATTTTCATTAGATTAATAATTAAATTTTAAATGTATCTCCTAAATATACCTTCTTTACTAGTTTATTATTAATAATATCTTTTGGTCTACCTTGCATCAATACATTTCCTTCATGAATTATATATGCTCTATCAATTATTGTTAAAGCTTCTCTTACATTGTGGTCGGTTATTAAAACCCCTATATTTCTTTTTTTTAGGTTTTTAATTAAATTTTTTATTTCATTTAATTGCAAAGGATCGATTCCAGTGAAAGGCTCATCAAGTAGAATAAAATTAGGTTTAGTACAAAGAGTTCGTGCAATTTCAACTCTTCTTCTTTGTCCTCCAGATAATTTCATTGCATTTTGCTTTCTTTTTTCAATTAAAGAAAAATCTTTTAATAGATCTTCTAGAAATTCATTTCTTTTATTTTTATCAGGCTCTGTATATTCAAGAATACTCATTAAATTTTCTTCAACATTTAGTCCTCTAAAAACTGATGGTTCTTGAGGTAAATATCCTATACCTAATTTTGATCTTATATAAATTGGAAAATTAGTGATATCAATTCCATCAACAAAAATTTTACCTTTATTTGGTTTTATAATGCCAGTTAAAATATGAAAGCAAGTTGTTTTGCCTGCACCATTAGGTCCTAGAAGACCTACAGCTTCAGATCTATGTACATTCAAATTTATATCATTTAATACTTCATTCTTTGAGAAAGACTTATTCAAGTTTTTTACTACAAGTCCTTCTTTATTTTTTTTTTGATCGAATGATACCATAAACTTTTTTTCTTCCTCCAACTTTATTTGGCTCAATAGATATTTCTCCTTTTCCAGTTAATACATTAAAAATTCCTTTATCTCCAACTAAAATATCCCCATCTTTTTCTAATTTTACTTTATCATAAAGCTCTATAATTTTTTCTTCTACAAAATATATTCCTCGTTCTGCAAAAGCCTTTCCTTGATCAGATATAATAACAACATTATTATCAGCATTAATTTGTAATATTTTTGTGTCTCCTTTTTTAGTTTCACAAGTAAAAGCAGTTAACATATCTGCTTGAAGAGATGTTACGCCTTCTTTAACAAATGCATTCCCTGTAACAATCATTACGCCTTGTTCATTGTCCACTTCTATTTTTTTATCTGCTGAAATTTCTATTTCTTTTTCTTCATCTTCTTCGTTGTCTACATTTTCCTGAAGCGCTAAAGTTTCATTTTCTTCTTCATATTCATTTGTTTCATTTTTTTTTTCATTAGTACTATTCCCATTTTTTTCTAAAGTTTCTTCTTCCAAACAAAGCGGGGCAGCTAATATCTTATGTTTTACTGACATAATTAAAATGATTATGAAAAAGTAAATAAATGTTTTTTTTTTAAATATCATGATTGAACCTAATTATTCTATATTTTTTATTTTAATTTTGCTTTTTCCAATTAATTGAAAAATTTTACCAGTTTTATCAACATCAAAACCTTCAGAAGAAAAATTAATTGTTTCACTTCTACCAAAAATTTGTTTATTACCATAAATTTTTGCTTTCTTTAGATCTATTACCGCATTATTAGTATCAATTTGTTGACCATCACTATGTAAAAATAATACACTGCCTATTAATTCTAGATTTTGATTTTCAATATCAAAAATTCCTTCTTTAGCTACCATTGTTAACCACTTCCCTTTTTTTAGATTTATTTCAGCTTTTGGTTTTTCAAATAATAGCTTGTTCTTATCATTAATTATTTTTTGATATTTTTTTGCATGCAAAAAAAAGGGCTGATTAAATTCATCTATACCTTGAAATGTAAAATTTTTTTTTTCAGATTTTTCAACTACTACATTTTTTTCTTTTTCATAAAAACTAGATATTGATGGCCAAAAAAAAATTGTTATAAAAAAAACGCACAAAAAATATGGTAATATTTTATAATAAAATTTTCTTACAAATAATGACTTTTCATAACTATTTGCATTTAGTTTTAAACTAAATAAATTAAGAATCTTTTTAACTATCATTAGTAATAATTAATGAAATTAAGTTATTCTAATTCTATACAATCGTGGATATGAAGTATACCAATTGGTTTATTATTTTTTGTAACAAAAACCTGAGTAATTTTGTTTTTTTTCATTATATCCAAAGCATCAAAAGCAAAAATATCTTGCTCTACAGTTTTTGGATTTTTTGTCATAATTACAGAAGTTTTTTTTTCTAGAATATTTTTATTCATATGTCTTCTTAAATCTCCATCAGTGATTATACCTATAAGCTTGTTAGTTTTTGACACAACGCCTAGACAACCAAAACGCTTTTTTGTCATTTCTATTAAAGCATTTGACATATATATATTTTCTTTAATCAATGGTAATTTTTTTCCAGAATGCATAATATTTTTAACTAATAACAATTTTTTCCCTAACTGACCACCTGGATGAAAAGAATAAAAGTCTTTTCTAGCAAATTTTTTACTTTTCATTAAAGCTACTGCGATTGCATCCCCCAAAGCTAGCATAGCTGTAGTTGAGGTTGTAGGAGCTAAATTAAGAGGACATGCCTCTTTCAAATTAGATATTTCTATACAAGCTGTTGATACGTTTTTTAATTTAGAGTTAGATTTTCCAGTAATTATTATTAATGGAATTTTTTTTTCTTTAGCGTAAATAAAAATATCATTTAACTCAATTGTTTTGCCAGAAAAAGTAAAAGCTAAAATTGCGTCTTTTTTATCAACCACACCTAAATCTCCATGACTAGCTTCAGTTGAATGTACAAATTGAGCTGGTGAACCAGTGGATGCTAAGGTTGAAGCAACTTTTTTAGCAATAATACCGCTTTTTCCAACTCCAGTCACAATAACTTTGCCTTTAATTTTTTTAAAAACATTAATAGCTTTAACGAAACTTTTATCAATTTTTTTTGATAAAGTTTTAAGGCCTTTTATTTCAGTATTAATTACTTTTTTAGCAATTTTAATAATTTGTTCTGACATTTTTTTTTTATAAGTAATAAATATAATTATTTATGCTGAAAAATATCTTTATCTTGCCATCCTAATAAATCAAATTCAGCTCTAGTTGGAAGATATTCAAAACAAGCTTTGGCAATATGCATTTTACCTTCTCGCTCTATCATTTTATCAAGCTTATTTTTTATTTCATGTAAATAAATAACATCATTAGCAGCATACTCTAACTGACTTTCAGTTAAATTTTCATTTCCCCAATCAGAAGTTTGATTTTGCTTATTCAAATCTACTTTTAAAAAATCTTTACAAAGATCTTTTAACCCATGTCTATCGGTAAAAGTTCTAGCTAATTTTGAAGCTATTTTTGTACAATAAATAGGCTTACACATAACACCAAGAGCCTTCTTTATTATTGCAATATCAAACCTAGCGTAATGAAATATTTTTAAAATATTTTGATTTTTTAAAATTTTTTTCAAATTTGGAGCTTTATAACAGTCTTTAGTAAATTGAACCACATATGTATTTTTATTTTCATCAGAAATTTGTACTAAACAAAGTCTATCATTAATTATATTAAGACCCATAGCTTCAGTGTCGATAGCGATTGAATTGCCAAATTTAATGTTATCTGGTAAATCGTTTTTATATAATTTGATATTTTTAAGTATTTGGGCCATTGTATGATGTGGCATTTTTCCAAAAAAAATCAATATTTTTTTTTATTTTTTTAATTACTTTATTATTAACAAATGAATAATTTAAGAAATTTAAAAGTAACTGTATTTGGAGGAACAGGATTTGTTGGAAGACATTTAATTAAAAGTTTATGTGATTCTGATTGTATCATTAAGGTTCCTACAAGGAATACAGCAAAAGGGTATTTTTTGCAACCACTTGGTGATGTGGGACAAATTAATTTAATAAAATTCAATTTATCAGATTATAAAAAAGTAAAAGATTTAATTGAAGATTCCGATGTTGTAATAAACTTGATTGGAATTTTATATGAAAAAAAAAGAAATGATTTTTTAGAAGTTCATTATAATTTTGTAAAAAATATTGTAGACAATTTAAGATCAGAAAAAAAATTTTTCATTCAAGTTTCTTCACTAGGTGTTAATAAATCTAATGAATCATTATATGCCAAAAGCAAGTTTCAAGCAGAAAATTATATTAAAAAAAAGTTAAAAAACTTTGTAATTATTAGACCCAGTATAATCTTTGGTCCAGAAGATGATTTTTTTAATAAATTTGCAAAAATGAGTTTATTCAGCCCAACACTGCCTTTAATAATGGGAGGAAAAACTAAATTCCAACCAGTTTATGTAGAAGATGTTTGTAAGGGAATATTAGAAATTTTAAAAAAAAATATTAAAAATAAAATATTTGAATTTGGCGGCCCTGATATTCTTACTTTTAAGGAATTATTGCAAAATATGTTGAAAATTATAAATCGTAAAAGAATACTTATTTATATACCAAGAAAAATGGCTAATCTAATTGCAAAATTTTCACAACTTTTGCCAAAACCTTTGTTAACCGAAGATCAAATTAAACTTTTAAACAACGATAATGTTATATCGAATACTAATTATACATTTAAATATTTAAAAATAGATCCAGTGTCTTTAGAATTAATACTCCCTGATTACTTAAAAAGATTTAAGAAATATTAAAAAATGAAAAATTTAGAGTACGAAGAGCATCCAAGCAAAGACATTAATCCAAATTCCATAGTTGTTTTGCTACATGGTATTGGAGCTGATGCTAAAGATTTAATGCCATTAGCAGAATACTGGGCTTCAAAATTAGAAAAAACTAAATTTTATTCTTTATATGCCCCTTATCCTTACAGCTCAGCCCCATTTGGTAGGCAGTGGTTTGATTTAAAAGACAGAGATCAAACAAGAATACTTAAAGAAATTGATTTAATTAAACCAGTCATTATAAATTTTTTAAAAGACAAGCTTAAATTTTATAATTTAAAATACGATAATTTAATATTAGTTGGCTTTAGCCAAGGCACTATGGTTGCTTTAAATTTAGCATTAACAACTAAAGAAAATATTAAAGGTGTTTTAGGATATTCTGGAGGTGTTATTTTAACAAAGAGTGGAAAAATAGATATAATTTCAAAACCAAATATTTGTTTAGTTCACGGCAATGACGATGAAGTTGTTCCAAAAAGAATGATGGAAACAACAGAAACAGTTTTGAAGGATAGCAATGTAGATGTTAATTCACATTTAATAGAAAATTTAGGGCATAGTATAGACCAAAAAGCTTTAGATATTGGTCAAAACTTTCTTGTTAAATATTTGTTAAAATGTTAATAATGATTTGTCTTTTTTAATAATGTTTATTACTTTTAAAATATGACTTTCAAAACACTTGTTTTAAATGCTGATTACAAACCATTAAGTTATTTTCCTCTATCCATATGTAATTGGAAAGAAAGTATAAAAGCTGTTTTTTTAGAAAAAGTTTCAGTTGTTTCTGAATATAATGAGATTGTTCGTTCACCATCTATAAAAATAAAAATACCGAGCGTGATTGCATTAAAAGAATATGTTATTTGTTCTAGAAAACCAGCTTTCACAAGATTTAATGTTTTTTTAAGAGATGAATTTCAATGTCAGTATTGTGATTCAGAAAATAATTTAACTTTTGATCACATTCTTCCGAAATCAAAAGGCGGCCAAACAACATGGGAAAATGTAATAACTGCCTGTTCTGAGTGTAATACATCAAAGGGAAATAAAACTTTAAAAGAATTAAGATTATCTCTCCACAAGGAACCGTTTCAACCTTCTATTTCATATCTACAAGAAAAAATTAAAAAGTACCCTCCAAACTATTTACACGATAGTTGGAAAGACTTTTTATATTGGGATACTGAATTAGAGCCTTAATAGTTTAATTTTTATAACCAATTACAGAAAGATTAAATAAAATAAATGATACAATTACATTGTATCCAGCCAAAGATATTCCTAAAAATTTAAATGTAACTTGGCTGCAAGAAACAAAATCTTTATTTAATAAGTATTCTTTTAAATCGTTATTATTTGTAAAACTTTTTAATTCAGCTTCACAACTTGTCACAGAATTCCATAAATTTTTTTCAACACCAAGATGATGAATAGCCATAACTAAACTAAAAAAAAATATTAATATATAAAATATAAATGTAATTTTTTTTAGTTTTTGGTTATTTAATAATAAAAAAGATATAGATAATAAAATAACTATAAAATAAGGAATTCTTTGATAGATACACAATTTACAAGGTTGGACATTTTGAACAAATTCTAAATAGTAAGCAATTATTAGCACTGCTATGCTAAAAAATAAAAAAACTAAATTTAAAAAATATCTGTTTTTAAGAACCATCTATATTAACTATGCCAAATATTTAATCATAAAATATATAATTAATATTATTAAAAATAATATTGAACTAATTAAACCAAATTTTTTGATTAAAATATCTTCTATTTTTTTTCCAAAAAGATAAAGCAAACCTGCAACTATAAAGAATCTAGCTCCTCTAGATACAGTAGAGGCAATAGTAAATTCAAATAAATCCATTTTAACAAATCCGCTAAATATCGTTATTAATTTGTATGGAATTGGTGTAAATCCTCCAGCAGCTACAATTAATGCGCCATAATCATTATAACCATCTGAAAAAGCAATAAATTTAGAGTTTAAATTATAATAATTTAAAATACTTTGCCCAATAGTATCAAAGAAAAAGCTTCCAATAAAATAGCCTAAAATACCTCCAACAACTGAAAAAACAGTGCAGTAAAAAGCAAAATAAAATGCTTTATTTCTTTGTGCTAATACTAAAAAAATTAAAAAAAGATCTGGTGGTATAGGAAAAATAAAACTTTCTAAAAAAGCTATAATTAATAGTAGTGGTAAGGCATATTTTTTTTTAGAAAAATATATTATTTTATCGTAGATTTTTTTTATCATTTTAATTTAATGGTAGGCGTGGACGGACTTGAACCGTCACGGTGTTGCCACCAGTGG
>TARA_B100000686_G_scaffold265290_1_pt1 | contig 19795 bp, 18 predicted proteins | sample TARA_B100000686 | Tara Oceans TARA_B100000686 (sample SAMEA2622733) | marine metagenome | biome: marine biome (ENVO:00000447); feature: marine epipelagic mixed layer (ENVO:xxxxxxxxx); material: "saline water (ENVO:00002010), including plankton (ENVO:xxxxxxxx)" | depth 150 m | reverse complement strand
ACGGTGTCCTGATGAATGATCTGTTCAATCTTTGAGCGTTTCATCATATCCTCCATGCTGGTTGTTATAAGGAGCCACGTTCGGCGGGCATTACTAGCCACAGAACGATCCCTTGATCCTAACCGCCCTTTTACATGGACCGCAAGGACGCGGGTTCCCAGATCCTCAGAGACGATAAACTATTGCGGCTGAGTGGGTAGGATATGGATAAATTGCGCGTTTAATAACTCCTAAAAGGGTTATAACTTCATGAAAATTAAAGAAATTAAGACTACACCGCTATTGGTCCCCTATGCGCAGCCCTATTACTGGTCTCAGGGGGTCACGCAAGGCGCAGAGGTCTTATTGGTTGAGATTCACGCGGACAACGGAGCCGTGGGGCTTGGGGAGTGTCTGGCAACACCTACCGCAAAAGGGGTTCAAGCCTTTGTCGAAGAGGCGGCAAGACATCTGTTGGGTCAGTCTGTCTTTGATCGAGAGCGCCTGATGACGCTTTGTTATCAGTCGCTCTTTCAGTTTCGCGGCACATGCAGCGCGCCGCGCTTTGGCGGGCAGGTGCTGGCCGGGCTGGAAATGGCGCTCTGGGATCTTCAGGGAAAAGCACTTGATCGGCCGGTTTATGAACTGCTGGGCGGCGCTCAGCGCGAATACGTGGACTATTTCGGATTCATTCAGGGCTCGGAACCGAAAGACCTTGCCCGGGATGCCGTGGCTCTGGTGCAGCAGGGGCACCGCACGATTTACTGCAAGGTGGGTCGCGGTGACGAGCTCGATGTTGAGATCGTAAGACAGGTCCGTGAAGCGGTGGGTCCTGATATCCGTTTGCGCCTTGATCCCAACGAAGCCTGGGATCCGCTTGTCGCAATTCGGATGATTGAGCGCCTGAAAGCGTTTAATCCCGAGATGATCGAACAGCCTTGTGATCATCGCAGCCTGAGCGCTCTCAAACAGATCAAGGATGCAAGCCCTGTTGCAATTGCGGCGGATCAATGCGTATTCAATGCGGTCGATGTTTGCCAGGTGACCCAGATACAGGCGGCGGATCTCATCGTGCTTGGCCTGCACGAAACGGGCGGCATCGGCCCTCTTATGGAAGCGGCGGCCGCCGCGAAGATCGGCGGGCTTAATATTTGTCTTCATGGCTTGTACGAGACCGGCATCACGACGTGCGCGGCGCATCAGGCAGGGCTTGCGATTCCCAACCTGGATGACGCCAATCAGTATATGAACCACCTACTGACTTCAGATGTGATTGCGAGCCCGGATCTTTCGCTAAAGGACGCTCAACTCGGTGTCTTCGACGCACCGGGCTTGGGATTCGAACTTGATTCTGATGCCGTTTCTCAAGCCGCCGCTCGGCATGCCGAACAGACAACGGCAGCGGATGATACCTAGCCTAAGGCTTGCGGACTTGAACTCATTGCAAAGGAGAGCCCAGTGAAGATCTCCCGAATTCGCGTATTTCAGGTTGACCTGCCGATGAAGGAGGGTGCGTACAGTTGGTCGACCCAGTCCTTTTCGGCTTTTGACAGTACGGTTGTCCTCATTGATACCGATGAGGGGCTAACGGGTGTGGGAGAGAGTTGTCCGTTGGGACCCTCTTATCTTGCCGCATACGCCGAAGGGGTGCGCACGGGTGTGTCGGTGCTCGCTCCTGGCCTTATGGGCGAGGACCCGACCCAGCTGGACAAGATCAATCTCAGAATGGATGAACTCCTAAAGGGTCATCCCTACGTCAAGTCGGCAATCGATATGGCCTGCTGGGATATCCTGGGCAAGGCAACGGGGATGCCGGTGTATCAGTTACTGGGCGGCAGACTCCAGGAGCGGGTAAAACTATTCAAGGTCGTGGCACGCGCTGATCCCGGACTTATGGCGGAGCGTTTCGTTGAATACCGTCAGTCGGGCTTTAATCATTTCCAGATTAAGGTGGGAGAACATCCTGAGACCGATATAGAGCGCTTCAGAAGGGTACTCGCCGAGATGCAGCCGGGCGATGTCGTGGATGCAGATGCCAATACCGGTTGGAAGCAGCATGAAGCCCTGCGTGTGGTGGGTGCGGTCGAGCGGATGTTCCAGGAGCGGCAGTTGTCGTGCTTTATTGAGCAGCCTTGCCTCAGTTACGAAGAGTGCCTCGCAGTACGCCGACACAGCAACCTCCCATTCATTCTGGATGAGTGTATGGACGGGTTACCCATCCTGTTGCGCGGATACCGCGATAATGCGATGGATCTCATCAATCTGAAGATCAACCGGATGGGCGGGCTTACCCGAGCGCGACAAGTGCGTGATCTTTGTGTTCACCTGGGCATTGTCATGACCATCGAAGACAGTTGGGGAGGAGAGATCGCGACCTCTGCGATTGCCCATCTGGCGCAGTCGACACCGCAGGCATTTCATTTTCAGTCTTCAGCATTTCACGAATACGCGAGCGTCGCTATTGCCAGTGGCGGACCGCAGGTTGCAGACGGCTATATGACCGCGCCGGCAGAACCCGGGTTGGGGGTCGATCCGCTGATGGATGTGCTCGGAAATCCGGTATGCGAGTTTCACTAGCGTAAATGCGACATCGAGTCTTTTGATGAACTTATCTTCTCGCCCACAATAGCGATCTGCGAAGGACTGGCAATTCATTAAAGGGATCACGATGGCGCGACAGCACGATCAGAAAAACAGAAAAACCCGCACGCTGGCGGTACATGCGGGTGAGGCACCCGATCCGGTTACCCGGGCATCGGCTCCCAACATCGTGATGTCGAGCACTTTCGTGCTGGACAAGCCAGTGGGTTTTTCTGCTTATGATATTCCTGAAGACGCGCCGTTTATCTACAGCCGCTGGCGCAACCCAACGGTCCAGCAGTTAGAAGACAAAATGGCGGCGCTGGAAGAGGCCCCGGCATGTCGGTGTTTTGCCTCCGGCATGGCAGCAACCTCGGCGGTGCTGTTCAGTGTCCTGAAATCAGGCGATCGTCTCGTCATGAGCGATGCCAACTATCCCGGCACCGCAGAACTTGCCCGCAATGACCTTAAGCGCATGGGCATCGAAATCGTAACGGCGAATTTCTCCGACCTCGATGTGCTGGAGCAGGCTGTGACCCCCGAGACTGCGCTGGTCTGGGGAGAGACGCCGGCCAACCCGACCATGCGCATTACCGATATCGCTGCTGTGGCCGACATTGCGCATCAGCGTGGCGCCCGGCTGGCGATCGATTCGACTTTTGCCTCTCCCATGGCCACCCGGCCAATGATCCTCGGAGCAGATTATGTAATTCATTCGCTGACCAAGTACTGCTGCGGTCATGGGGATGCGATGGGCGGCGCGGTACTGGCTTCAGAAGAGCATATGCGCGCTATTGAGACTGATGGCCAGATTCATGTGGGCGGCGTGATCAGCCCCTTCAATGCATGGCTGATCAACCGCGGGCTGGCAACGCTGCCGATACGTATGCAGTCCCATGAGACCAACGCGATGGCTGTGGCGCAGTTTCTTCAGGCGCACCCAAAGGTCAATAAAGTGCTGTATCCGGGTCTTGCCAGCCATCCACACCACGATCTCGCGAGAAAGCAGATGGACAACTTCTCCGGGATGCTGTCATTTCAGATCGACAAAGGCGCAGAACTCGCGCAGAAGATGATGTCAGATTTTGAGATCATCCACTATGCGGTGTCGCTTGGCCATCATCGCAGTCTGATCTGCTGGATGGGAACGGATGACCTGATGGCATCGAGTTATGGCCTGTCTGGAGACGCGCTGACTGCGTATCGGGACTTTGCCGGAGACGGGGTATACCGCCTTTCAGTCGGACTGGAAGATCCCGATGACCTGTGCGAGGATCTTGCCCGGGTCCTTGGATAGGCCACATCGGATTCAATTATGAGTTCAGTGTCATCAACACAGCCGGCGCCGGCATTTGCGGCCGCCGAACTGAAAGCGCAGACCACGCTTGACGACGGTCCCGGTGCCCATCGGATTGGGCTGATTGCACTGGCGAGTGATTACGTGGTGGAGCGCGACTTCATGAACATGCGCCCGGGCGATGAAGTCGCGGTTTTCGTTTCCAGGGTGCTCAATGTCAATCCCTGCACGGTAGAGAACTTGAGAACGATGGGTCCGCGGCTCGCGGATGCGGCATCGCTCATTATCCCGGACGGCCGGTTGGATGCGATGGTGTATTGCTGCACCTCAGGCACGGCCGCGATGGGGTATGACACAGTAGCTGAGAATATTCGCAGCGTCCGGCCGGGTATACCCGTCATTACTCCGATCACTGCCGGATTAAGAGCCCTCAGCCAGTTCAACGTTGAACAGATTGCGGTGCTGACACCCTATACTGATGACGTCAATGCGTCTCTGGTGGGTTACATCGAGGAGCACGGGCCGCACGTCACTGCGACAACGAGCTTTCATTTCGCGAATGACAACGATATGGCACGTATTCCCCCGGAGGCGATCGTCAGCGCGGCGAAAGAGGCAGACCGGGATGATGCTGATGCACTGTTTATCTCCTGTACGGCAATTAGAGCTGTCGATGTGATTAATGAGATTGAGCAGGCGTTGAATAAGCCGGTCGTGTCCGCCAATCAGGCACTTTTTTGGGAAGCGGTGCGTACAGCGGGGTACACAGCGCCGATAGAAGGTTACGGTCGGCTGTTGACGTTGGATCTGTTGTAGCGCTGAGCGTCACTGAAGTTATCTCGCCCTGATACGCTCTTGGATACTTCTCGCCTGACTAACGCGCAACTGGCGAAGTATCACGAAGCGGGTTTTGTGATACCGGATTACCGACTAAGCGAAAGGACTCTGGCTGACATCCGTGTGGTGCACAGCCGGTTTATCGAGCGATACCCGGCGTTTTCGGATTACTGCCCGGCACTGTTGCCTTTGGATCCGTGTTTTCTGAAATTTGCTCGCGACGAAACCATTCTGAACATGGTGGGGCAGGTGCTCGGGAATAATTTTGCTCTATGGAACTCGAGCTTTTTTGCCAAACCCGCTCAGGTGGGGACCCGCACTCCCTGGCATCAGGATGGTGAGTACTGGGCGATGCGGCCTCTGGCAACCTGTACGGTCTGGATGGCGATTGATGATGCCACCCCCGAAAACGGGTGCTTGCGGTTTATTCCGGGTTCGCATAAAGGTAAAAGAGTTCGGAAACATCAGATCAACAATGCACCGGGCCTCGCACTGAATCAGGAACTCACCCAAGATCAGTTCGAGAAATCAGCAGCCGTCGACCTGGTGCTGGACGCAGGACAGATGTCTCTGCATGATGTGTATCTCGTTCATGGATCCGAGCCGAATCGATCGGATCGTCCTCGCCGCGGCATGACCTTGAGATTTATGCCGACGAGTTCCTACTATGACAGAGAGATAGAGCAGAAGCAGAACGCGTCGAGCCCATACCCGTCGCTTAATGAGCAGGAATTGAGAAATTTCCAAAGGGTGCCGCTCTATCTGATGCGCGGTATCGACCTTTGTGGGCGTAACCGTTACGCGGGCAACTTCTCAGAGGAAACCGATTTTGGGAGGGACGATGAAACTTGAAGAGATTTTTGCCAAGGCCCCGGCAGTCATCGATCAGGCGCAGCGCGAGCATTATTATGATCAGGGCTATCTGGTTTTTCCGTCTTTGATCGATACCGAATTTTTGGTGCCCCTACGGGCGGCTGCGGACCGCATTGTGGAAAAGACCCGCGAACTCACAGAGTCCTCCCGCGAAATAGATTTGGAAAACGATCACACGGCAGAGAACCCCAGATTAAGGCGTGCGGCCTATCTTGACGATTTGGATTTTGAATTTTGGGGAATTTGTGCTGATTCGGTTATTCCCGATATTGCGGCTGATCTTCTGGGGCCCAATGTTCGTTTCCGGGAGATCATGTTGAACTTCAAATGGGCGGGCGGGGGTGCTGAGGTGAAATGGCATCAGGATCTTGTCTTTTATCCCCATACGCATTCGGGAACCATGCAGTTTCTGTTGTTTCTGGAGGATGTTGCTGCAGAGCAGGGACCGCTTGAACTTTATCCAGGAAGCCATCTGGGTCCGATATTCGAGCACTACGATGAGCGGGGTGAATGGACCGGAGCTGTTCGGGAGAACGATCTGGCGAGCGTTGGATCAGATGGCCCGATTGCTGTCACAGGTCCTGCGGGCACCGTCAGCGTGCATCACAGCCGGACGATTCACGGTTCGCGACAGAACAAGAGCAGTCAGGGCCGACCCGTCCTGGTGCTCACTTACAGTGCCGCGGATGCCATTCCGTATACTGCCCCTGCGTATCCGAGTTCACGTTATGGGGTGCTGGTCCGGGGAGAAGAACCCGGATATGCCCACCACGAGGAATTGCATGTGCCGATGCCACCCGACTGGTCCGATGGCTATACCTCTATCTTCGCGCATCAGGAAGATCAGGAACATCAGAAGAAAGAAGCGTAGTGCAGGCTGTGAGCCTGATCGAGATGATCTGACAAAAGGAAAACACAATGAGAGACAACCCGATTAATTCGACAGTGGATTTCGAAAAGGACGGGGTACAGCACGGATTCTTGAAAGTGCCGTATTCAGGAGACGACTCTGCCTGGGGCGCTGTCATGGTGCCGGTGACCGTGATCAAGAACGGCAGTGGTCCGACAGCAATTCTCACCGGTGCGAATCACGGCGATGAGTACGAAGGTCCGATAGCGCTCTGGGGCATGACCCATGCGATGAAGGCCGAGGAGGTGAGCGGCAGGGTGATCATCGTGCCGGCGATGAACTATCCCGCTTTCAATGCGGGAAAGCGAACCTCCTGGATCGATGAGGGCAACATGAACCGTGTGTTTCCCGGCGATCCTGAGGGCACGATTACCGAAATCATCGCCGACTATTTCTCCCGGACCCTGCTGCCCATGGTCGACTATGTGATCGATATTCACTCTGGCGGCAAGACCATGGAGTTTTTGCCGTTTGGGGCTGCCCATATTCTTGATGACAAAGATCAGCAGGCGCGATGTGTGGCTGCTGTTCAGGCCTTCAATGCGCCGTATACCCTAATGCTGCTGGAGCCCGATGCCGCCCACCTGTACGACACCGCTGCGGAGGATCAGGGGAAGGTGTTTGTCAGTACAGAACTTGGCGGCGGTGGATCCGCAAGTGCGACCACGGTAAATATCGCAAGACGCGGAATCACCAACGTCTTGAAGTACGCTGGGATTCTGGCGGGAGAGCCCGAAACCGGTCCTTCGGTGAATCTCGATACCATGAACCCGGATTGCTTTATTACTTCTCAGCATCGGGGCCTTATTGAGATGCGCCATGACCTCGGGGCAGAGATCAAAAAGGGCGACCTTCTCGCTGTTGTTTATGACACCGATCGGACGGGAGCCGCGCCCGTGGAATACCATTCAAAAGTGGACGGGCTTTTCATGGGAAGACATTTCCCCTGCCTGATTCGGCCCGGGGATTTTCTGGCAGTTATCGCATCCCAGGTCGACTGATTACGGGCTCTCACTAGCGCACAAATATTCCGGGCCAAAGTTATGCAATACACCAAACCTTTTCAAAAAGCGGAGTACAACCGCCGGATTGCGAAGACCAAACAGAGCATGGTGCATAAGGGGTTTGACCTCATTATCTGTCAGGATCCGGCGAACATGAACTGGCTGACCGGGTTTGATGGCTGGTCTTTCTATACGCCTCAGGCGGTGTTGCTGCATCTAGAAGAGGACGCGCCGATCTGGTTCGGCCGGCCCCAGGATGCCAAAGCGGCGCACATCACGACCGATATCCCGCCTGAGAATGTCACCACTTTCTCAGAAACGCTGATCCATCATCCTAGCGAGCATCCTTATGACGACCTCGCGACACTCATTGAACAGCGGGGTTGGGGGAGTCAGCGGATTGGTGTGGAGTTGGATGCCCATTACTACACCGCGCGAGCCCATGCCCACCTGGTAAAAGGGTTGCCGAACGCGACGCTGTCGGATACTGAGCAGTTGGTGAACTGGGAGCGCCTCGTGAAGTCGGAGGCAGAACTCGTCTATATGCGGGAGGCCGGCGAGACGGTCAGTGCGGTGATGAACCGGGCCATTGCAAAAGTCGCGGCCGGTGTGCCTGAGTACGAGATCATTGCGGAGGTGTATCACACGCAGGTGATGGGAGTTGAAGGCCGCTACGGAAACTATACAAGCCTGTGCCCGTTGATTCAGGTTGGAGAAGGGACCAGCACGCCGCACCTCACCTGGTCAGAGCACCCGTTGCCCGATGATGGTCTCGTCATGATGGAGCTCGGGGGCGCCCGTCACCATTACCAGGCGCCCCTGACCCGTACGCTTTATCTGGGCAGCCCCCCTGCCGAGGTGACCAATCTAGCTGAAACGATAGTGGAAGGTGTCGATGCCGCGTTGGAGACCGCGCGACCCGGTGTCACTTGCGAGGAAGTGGAGGCCGTGTGGCAAAAGGTGCTGAACCGCAATGGTTATCACAAGGAAAGCCGTGTCGGTTATTCGATCGGGGTGAATTATCCGCCCGATTGGGGAGAGCGCACCGCCAGTCTGCGTCCGGGGGATGTCACGGTGTTGCAAAGCGGGATGTGTTTTCATTTTCAGTCTGGCGTCTGGCTCGATACTATCGGCGCAGCCGTTTCGGAGCCTTTTGTCGTGACCGATACCGGCGGAGAGCGTTTGTGCAGCGCACCCCGCGAACTGATTGTCATCGACTGATCAACTTTTCAGTTCTTTGGACTTAAAGCCGATGTCCTCGATCAATACTTTTGCGTCCGATAACATTTCCAGTGCCTGTCCTGAGGTCATGGCGGCGTTGATAAGGGCCAATGAAGCCAACAGCCCTTCATACGGCGAAGATGCCTGGACTAAAGAATTGGCCGTCACGTTGGAGGAGATCTTTGAAACGCCTGTTACGGTGTTTCCGGTCACGACCGGCACCGCGGCTAACGCACTGGCTTTGTCCACCCTGACGCCAGCGTTTGGAAAAATCTTCTGCCACCAACTTTCGCATATCAATACCGACGAGTGTGGTGCACCGGAGTTGTTCACCGGTGGGGCAAAACTCATTGATATGCCGGGGGCAAACGGCCGCATCACGGCAAAGGCGCTCGAAGAGACGATCTATGGTGCAGGAAACGTGCATCACGCCCAGCCGGCGAGTGTCAGTATCACGCAGGCCTGCGAGTCGGGCACGGTTTATTCGATCGAAGAAATTGAGGCGATTGCTGCGGTAGCGCACAGTCACAATCTCAGCATGCACATGGATGGTGCCCGCTTTGCCAATGCCCTGGTAACGCTCGATGCGACGCCGGCCCAGATGACCTGGCAGGCAGGCATCGATGTGCTGTCGTTTGGAGGCACTAAAAACGGTTGTCTTGCTGCCGAAGCGGTCGTTTTTTTCAAGCCCGAGTTGGTCGGAGATTTTCCATTTCTGCAAAAACGTGCCGGTCAGCTGCTTTCCAAGAGCCGCTTTATCTCGTCACAGTTTGCAGGCTACCTCAAGGATGGCATCTGGCTGCGCAACGCCCGTCAGGCCAACGCAATGGCGCAGCGCCTGAGCGAAGGACTGGCAGACTTGCCCGGCCTAGAGCTCGCCTATCCGACACAGTCCAACGAGGTCTTTGTGGTTATGCCGGCGGCGCTCATTGACCGGCTCTCAGCAAAAGGTTTGGCCATTAATGACGAAGAACTCGACGGCAAGGCGGTGCGCTTTGTGGCCGCCTGGAATACGACGGAATTAGAAGTGGATGCGCTTTTGGCGGTACTTTCGGATCATTGCGCCGCCGTCTGAAAGCCGCTTCCTTTTAATCCCTCTCGACTCTCGATTATCGACTTTCATTCAGTCGTAATAGCCTGCGCGCACGCAGGCGCCGATGAAGTTGCAGATCAGCCGCTCCGCGTGGGTAATGGTGATGTGACCATGATCGTAAGAGGGGGCGATCTCAACGAGATCCATGCCCAGCACCCGGCCTTTTTTGGCAAGTCCGTGGATCAGTTGACGGGTTTGTATCCAGTCGAGCCCGCCCGGTGCCTGGGCCATCACCGCCGGCATGATGGTGGGGTCGATTCCGTCGGCATCAATGGTCAGGTAGTACGGTCCGCCGTCAGGGATTCTATCGAGTACAGCTGACATGCCGATGTCGTGCATCTCATAGGCGGTAATTATGTCGGCCCCGTAGTCGCGGGCATCTTTTACTTCTTCCTCTCGGGCACTACCGTTCGCGCGGATGCCGATCTGGACAATGTGTCCGAACCAGTCCATTTCTGAGGCCCGCCGGATTGGACTCGAATAGCCTTCGCGAATCCCGTTGACGTCGTTGCGCCAGTCAAGGTGGGCATCGATGTGAACCAGGGTGATAGTTTCGTCACGCTCAAGCGCGCGCATGACGGGGATCGGGATGCCGTGGTCGCCGCCCAGGGTGATCAGGGTGGCGCCGCTCGCGAATATTTTTCGGGCAGCCGCTTCTGCCCGTCGGTAATGCTCCTGATGATCATTGAGGTCCGCTGTGACATTGCCGCAGTCCACGACCTTGATGTCTCGGCCATCAAACAGTGTGCCGCCAAGATCCCAGTCGTAACTGGTCAGGGTGTAGGGCACATAACTTGGCCCCTGCCGAATCGCATCGGGTGCGAGGCTCTGGTCGTTAGCCATACCGTGAGGGTAGTACGGCAGTCCATACGGGACCCCGAGGATTGCGATGTCCGCATCCAACTGATCAAGATTCAACGCCAGGGGAAAATTGAGCAGCGTTTTTGAGGGCGTCCTAGGCGCCTGGGTGAGGGCTGTCGTCATATCTTTAGAGGCGGTTTTGAATGGGAAGCATTTCAGGGTGCCGGCACCAGATACTGACGATGCAATGCCTCGAGGCGCGATTGCAACTCAGCATCGATTTCAAAGTCCAGAGCTTGTAGGGCACGATCCAGGTGCCAGATCTGTGTCGCACCCACGATGGATGCGGTCAGGAAAGAGCGGGTCAGTACAAAAGCATGAGCCAGCACCTCCGGACTGATACCGCATTCGGCGGCAAGATCCACGTACGCCTGGGTTGCGGCCTTGGCTTCGTCGCCAAAATACCGGGTATTGGAAGGCCAGAGCGTATTGCGCGCACCGGCTGGCCTCGCATCATCGAGGTATTTTCCGGTCAGTACGCCGGCCGCCACCGGCGCATAGGCCAGCAGACCCACACGTTCACGTAATGCGATCTCAGCCAGCGCGAGTTCAAATTTTCGGTTGAGCAGGCTATAGGCATTCTGAATACTGACCGGCCGGGCGATGCCGCTGGCATTAGCGCGCGCGACAAAATCCATTGTGCCCCAGGCACTTTCGTTTGATATGCCCCATGAGCGGATCTTTCCGGCCTGAATGAGCTCATCAAGCGCGGCGAGCGTCTCTGCCCGATCTGCACCCGTATCGTCAATTTCTTCGGTTTGTCCTAGGTCCTTGAAGTCGGTCCAGCCACGATCCGGCCAGTGCAGCTGGTATAGATCGAGATAATCCGTGTTCAGCCGTTTGAGGCTGTCCTCGCAGGCCGTGTGAATCGTCGCGCGAGTAAAGCAGCAGTCACCGCCCCGAATGTGATGCCGACCCGGGCCACAGACCTTGCTGGCAAGGACCACGTCGTTGCGGCACTGGCGCTCGTTTAGCCATTCTCCAATGATGATCTCGGTGTGTCCGTAGGTTTCCGGACGGACATCAACGGGGTACATCTCGGCGGTATCAAAGAAATTGATCCCGTGGGCGAGCGCATGATCCATCTGTGCAAATCCCTCTTCACGGGTGTTCTGTTCGCCCCAGGTCATGGTGCCAAGGCAGATGACCGAGACGTCTATTCCTGTATCACCTAACGGTCGGTAGCGCATTTCAAAAAAGTCCTGTATTCAAGGTTGGATTGAATCTCTCACAAGTATGTAACATAAGCAGGTCAAAACCAACGTTGAGGCCGTGACTGCGCTTTACACCACCGCAACTTCTTCGACTTGTTAAATGCAAAAAGAGATCAGCGAGTATCAGCATCTGGGCGCAACCGTGATCCGCCAGTGCGTTGACGTGGACGCTTTGGTCAAACTCTCCAGCGCGACAGAGGCCGATATTCATTCACCGGGTCCTTTTTATCATGGATATAGAAGCGAAGCGGGTCGGGGCAGTTTCCATGGCAACCTGCGCTTATGGGAGCACGACGACACCTTCCGGGAGTTCTGCCTCGCGTCACACCTGCCCCAGCTTGCGGCAGAGTTTCTAAACTCACAACGCGTCAACCTGCTGTACGACCAGTTATTCGTCAAGGAGCCTGGTACGCCAAATCGGACGCGGTGGCATAACGATCAACCCTATTGGCCCATTCGGGGAGGGCAGGTCCTGAGTTTCTGGATCGCACTGGATCCCGTTACGCGCGATAGCGGTGCCCTTGAATTTATTGCCGGCTCACATAGATGGGGCCGCTGGTTTCAGCCCCAGGCTTTTGGTGACACGGCCGGTCAGAGTGAATATGTAGCCAATCCGGACTATGAGCCGATTCCGGATATCCAGAATCACCGTGGCGATTATGAGATCGTGAGTTGGGATCTTGAGCCGGGAGACGTGTATGTGTTTCATGGGCTGACGGTGCACGGCTCGGGCGGCAATCACCACCAGAGCCACCGTCGTCGTGGATACGCCGTGCGCTACACAGGCGATGATGTGGTGTACGACTCTCGAGTCGGCACCAATACCAGTCTCTGCTCAGAGGGCCATCGGGACGGTATGGTGCTCGACAGCGATCGCTATCCGGTGGTTTGGCTTGCGAGTTGAGAGGGGTTGAGACCCGGTTCCAGACATTGGTATCGACCCGTTTAACAGGGTACTACGTACGTTTGCGGACCTCAGACAGGTATTCATCTAGGAGTGTTTAGCTGACCTTCTATTCGCAAGGTTATCTCGGAACCGATTTACTACGAACATATGAGGAACGGTAAGGCAGAAGAGACCGACAAATATTGCCTGGGTAAGGGCTGCGCTGCTCTGGATGGCAGTCCGACTTTCTACCGCTACGAAGATGATGACAACGCTGAGGAGGGTAAACGTAATCCCATAGATCAAGATGCTCCGAATATTGGGTTTCAACACCTCAATAACTTTCAGGATATGGCGGGGGCTATGAAGTAGGCAAAAGTAAACGCTGAAGAAGATTAACGGCGGGGTAAGAAAAGTTAGAGCACCTAAAGAGAAAACTTCGAGACTCACCCAGGATTTTCGGTATAGCGAGGTTAAGATCGCTAAGATCATTACTGCGCAGGCGAAAACTCCTGGGATAAAAATCAAGTTGGCAACCGCAGCTTCAGACCAATTTACACCCAGATACCCAAAGAGCATGATGACCTCAACAGGCTGAAAAAAAACCGGCAAAATAATGACAGATGCTCCGACGCCGAGTTGATAGGAGCGCGGTAGCGCGGCGCCCCAATCATCAGCGAAGTGCCAAGCTGAAATAACAAGAAAAAGCACCAAGGAAAGTTCCGGTTGCCACAGCCAGAACATAAACGTCACCGTGGCGCCTGATACGTAACTGAGATAAAACCTGATACTCCTTTTGTGATTTATTTCGCCGTTTGTCTGGGTGAATAGTAGCGGGTCGAGCGCGCCATGCGGCAGTCCAGCCAGGATGACAGCGCCCGTTAGAACAACAAGCTGTGTAAAAGTTGAAATGGTGAAGTAATGAAAAAGCAAAATCACCAACGCAGACAAAAAGCAAAAAACAATTGAATGGCGCTGAGCTATCATCTTGAGACCGGTTTGAGTCGAGGCATACCGGTTAACCCAGCAATAAAGGGTCTTTTCGGGAGAGCGTAAATTGCCCGCAGGAGATCCGTCGGTTGGGCGCTGTCTGAAAGAAAACGCACAAAATGATCGGGACGCATTCTTTTCGCGAGTGCCAGGAAAATTTCTGGTACATCGTTACTCGGGTCTTCGATCACTTTTAAAAACAAGCGATCAGCCCATCGCATCCAGGCGGGATCCACTGTTTGGCACGTCGGCGGAGCGCCTTTTGAGAGGGCAAGAGCGCATTCTAATGCCCAGGCTTGGATGCGTAAAAAAGCATAACCCGTGGATGGGCGGGCTGCGCCTACAGCGACGCCGGCTTGAACTATGCGGCTGTTCTGCTGAGCAGGTTTGGTGTTGCAAGACATGGGTATAAAGCCCCGCTCTCGACGGTGCTCCTGAAAACCCACTCCCTTCATTTTCTTTTTTATAGAGTCTTGGAGGGCGGTTTCCAGTACTTCTTCGGGAGCCGATCTTGTAAAACGGGTCTCCTCAAAAAGTGCACGTCTTTTAGAGAATGGCAGCAAATAAGTAAAACGAAAACCGTACTCGTCCTGCTGCATGTTTATCATGATTTGAGCAACCTGATCATCAAACATGTCTTGATCACACTCTATTTCTATGCCAAGAAAATGTTGACCAAACGGCCTTTTAACGACGCGATCTCGCAACGGACGAGTGTCGATCACCCATCGTGAGCAGAATTCGCCTCGGTCAGTCGTTAGACTGACCGACTTAGCGTTCTCTTGAATATTCTTTACGCGAACGGACATCATTAGCGACAGATGAGTCGACTTGTCGATGTGGTTCTGAACGTGTTTATAGAATGACGCTGATCTAATACATCGGTAGGCGAGATCGCTATTCGACTTATGGGAGTAAATATCATCGTCGGCGCAAGAGAACTGCCAGGTAGCCCAGACCTTTGCCTCAAGATTTTTCAGAGAATGGTCAGATTTTTCCCAAAAGCACCAGGTCCTGTCATCTGAGTATGCGTCGCGATGTTCGACAATAAGAACTCGAAGGTTGGATCCATTTTCAATGAGCAATCGGGCTAAAGATAACCCGGCACATCCACCGCCGATGACGATCAGGTCATACTCTGGGTGTGCTTCTTTCATCGAAGTCCATTACGCTTGGGGATTTGTTCCGGGATAACTCCGGATGGCCTTATGCAGGGCCGGGTCATGAGTTGGCAATTCGTGCGGAGCGATTGGGAACAGACCCTTGAGCAACGTTGCCGAAGCCAAGACTAATTTTTCCCATTGCGGCACAACGGTCCGTCGCGTCAAGCTCGCTTCTGTTTTGTCGCGGACTCTAATTCCGATCTGTCGATATACGCTCGCGGCTATAGCAATAGCCTGCCGCGAGGTAGCAGGCAGGAAGCAAAATCCTTCCCGACCGCTCTCGTAATACCGATCTGCGAGATTGACGATTTTGTCTGCGGCTTCGCAAATGTTTTCCAGCGACGCTTTAGAGTGTGACAGAATTTCTGTACAGGAGAGAGCACCAACGAAGGTTGTTGGAAGATATCGTCTTTGAGAGCGAGCATCTTCGGAAATATCCCTCGTGATATTTGTTAGCTGCATTGCAATTCCCAGATCGATTGCGTGCGGCATAGCTCGAGGGTCCTTCACCCCCAGGACAGCACACATCATGATGCCGACGCTTCCTGCGACTTGGTAGCAATACTGGATCAGCTGCTCTTCATTTTGAACAAGAACCTCGTCAGACAAATCAGACCGGCATCCCTTGACGAGCTCAATTGCAGCACGAGGATCGAGGTCGGTATCCTCTGCGAGCAGAAAAAGCTGTTGAGTAAGTTTTCCAGGAGAAACGCTGCCTTTCAACTCTGCTAACGCCTGATCAAGACGATCTCGCGCCTCATTTTTCGAGGTCGATCGGTCAGCAATGTCATCTATTGCCCTGCAGAATTCGTATAAGCGCGCTGCTCTGTCAGCGGTTGTCTGATCCAGAAACCTACTCGCGAAATAAAAAGATCGACTCCGATTCTTAATAACGTGATCGGGCGCAGGATGGTGCAAAGACCCGAAATTCTTTGGAGGGAGTGTCGTTTCTAAAATAGAAGTATTCATGCCGCTTTATCCAATTTTTGTGAATGCTGGAAAGGGGGAATTAATTTTTCAATTACTTTTGCGGAGCAAAGTACCCCAGGAAGGCCAGCACCGGGGTGAGTTCCCGCCCCAGCGATAAATAAGTTCCGAATACCCTCCGCTTGATTATGGAATCGAAACCAGGCGGATTGCTGAAGCGTCGGAGAGCTTGAGAAGCCTGCGCCTGCTTCGCTGAGGTAATCTTTTGAGAAGTCCTCCGGCGTCATCCAGAAGGCCTCAACGGCGCTTTCGGTAATTCCCGGCAACAATGTCCTATCAAGCGCAGTGAGGATCCGAGACTTGAGTCGCGGTGCTTCCAGCGACCAGTCAATGTTCGCTGTTAAATTTGGAACCGGCGCCAAGACATAAAACGAGTCCATACCGTCAGGAGCGAACGTTGGATCAGTAGCGGTCGGACGATGTATATATAAAGAAAAATCTTCCGCAAGCGTTTTATTTTTGAAGATATCCTCAAGTAACGCTTTGTATCGAGGTCCCAGCCAAATTGTGTGGTGAGCAACGTCAGGAAACTTCCGAGTACTCCCAAAAAACAGGACGAACAACCCCATCGACAGTTCAGTCACCCGTCGTTTTATCTTTAGGGAGGTACGCTGCACTTTTTCGGGCACCATGTGCCGAAACAGGAAGTTGGGATCCACGTTTGAGACGACAATATCCGCGTGAAGACTCTTCCCGCTTTCAAGAACGGCGCCAGTGGCGACGCGGCCTTTGATTGTTAAATGATCAACGGTGCAGTTGGTTTCAATCTCAATACCCGCTTTCAGCATCAACCGTTCGAGCGCGTCAACGAGAGCGCCGGTTCCTCCTTTCGCAAAGAAAACCCCCCATTTCCGTTCGAGGTAGTGAATCAGGTTATATATGCTGCTGGTTTGAAAGGGATTGCCCCCGACCAGGAGAGGCTGCATTGACAGAGCCTGACGCAGGTCGTCGTGTTGGATGTGGCGAGAAACCAGATCATAGACACTTTTGTCTGCCCTTAGTCGTGCAAGATTAGGAATCTGCCTCATCATACGTGTAATAGAGTGAAAAGGTTGATCGGCGAGTTGCGTAAACCCTATCTCGAATCGCTTGCGTGACTCTTCTAGCAGAGCCCTATAGCCAGCCACGTCAGCCGGATTGATCTTTCTGATCTGAGATTCTGTATCTTCGACTGTCCCACCGTAATCAAAGATGCCCCCATTTGAAAAGTGGAACCGATACCAGGGTTCCAGGGGAATAAAGTCAACATAGTCCTGTCGACGCTCTCCAAAGAGGGAGAACAGTTCGTCAAAGAGGAAGGGGGCTGTGATGACTGTAGGGCCCGCATCGTGCTGAAATCCGCCCCTGCGGAACACTTGGGCGCGACCTCCAAGCCTTTGACAACGGTCGACCAGTTTTACACGGTAACCTTTAGCCCTTAATCGAATCGCAGAAGCGATACCGCCGAAGCCTGAGCCAATTACAAGCGCTAGTGGTGCCTTGGACATAGGATGAGTGCGAGACCCGTTAGGGACGTTTCTTCTAGGGAGCTCATTCTTGAAATTTAAAGATCACCTTTGATAAAACGAATGGTCAGAGTCACGCCCCTTTAGGGGTATCCAACTCAACGCGAGTCGTAAACCCCTAAAGGGGGCGTGTTCGTAGATTTAGCCGGAGGCCTTCTCGGCTTCGATCCTCGCGGAATCTCGCGTTGCTGCAAGCCAAATAGCAACTCCGAATGCGATCTTGTTTACCAAGTCAGCGAGGTTGTAAACGATATTGAGCGAATCAATACTGGCAGACTGAGTCATGTAGCCCATGATGTAACCGATCGGGTAGATTGCCCAGCCTACCGTAACGATAAGGCGAATTGTCCTGAATGCGCTCTGGCTAGCCGCGTTCGCGCTAGTCGCGTTGATTTTGCTGGCTTCGCCGATAAAGATTTCATAGATGATGTAGAGCCATCCAATCATTCCAATAATGAATCCCAGCGTAATATCCATGAATCCGGCTTCTCCCATGTAGCCGCCAACCAGCATGACGACCGAAGCAACCAGCAATTTCCAGAAAAGTGAGGTCGGGACGACCGTAATCGCTGCAAGGATGAGGAAAAACTCGATGATTTGAAGCGGGACCGTCAGTAACCAGTCAATGTACCGATAGACAGTGGGGCTCTCCCCCAACACGACCCAGACTTCTCTCATATAAAAATAGTGGACGGCAGCAATCAGGGTCACGAGACCTGCTACGGTCACAGATGTTTTCCACTTTGCAACAACGCGATCACGCTCAAGAAAAAAGAATACGGTTGCAGCAACCATCGCAATCGAAATGAGCCAAAAAGTTACTCCGACTAGATCAGTCGGTTGAAGCATGTTCTGCATTCAGAATCTCCAAAAAATTTGTCATAAGGTTTCGGGAAACAGCGTTTTTAAATTCATTCAAGACTTGTCAAAAAAGCACCAGGGTAGAAATGGTTATTCAGACGCGTCAAAAGAGAATTTAAATCTCGGACGTATAGCAAACGTGAAAGATAGATCGTTGAGGCGGATACGATCTTCGCTATCTAGAAATTTAACAGTGGTTGAGTAATGGTTAGTAATTTCGCAACAGCTCAGGAGGATGAACTTTGCCTGGTTGATAAGAACGATGAGTTAACTGGTACGATGTCTAAGGAATCCTGCCACGTTGGAGCGGGCCAACGTCATAGGGCCTTCTCGCTGCACGTCCTTAATTCTCGCGAGGAGTTGCTGATTCATCGCAGATCAGAGTTAAAAATGCTTTGGCCAGGTTTCTGGTCAAACAGCTGCTGTAGCCATCCAAGGGTTGGAGAAACTGTCGATGCGGCTGTGAAAAGAAGGGCAATCGAAGAGTTAGGTATAAGCGTTATGCCTCTGTTCTGCTATAAATTTGAGTACAGGGAGAAGTATCTGGATGTCGGGACGGAACATGAAATCTGTCATGTATTTGTTGCGCGATCAGATGAACTCCCAAAACCTAACCCTGCCGAGGTCTCGGAGACCAGTTTCGTTTCTTTTTCCGATCTGGATCGACTGATTTCTTCTCGACGCAAGGATTTCACTCCTTGGTCTCTCATGCAGTGGGACGTGCTTACAGACAGGTTTCTGGAAAAACTGTTATCAGGTATTGAGCCATTTGCTTAGCAACTAATTAGTTGCGGCATATGCTTTTCAACTCGAGATATTCCTCGAGACCATGAGTCCCACATTCCCTGCCATTCCCCGACTGCTTGAACCCACCGAATGGCGTAGCAAAACTTGGTGCACTACCATTGATATGAATCTGGCCGGCCCTTAATCGCGCCGCTACTCTCTCGGCCCGTTTGGAATCCGAAGTCTGGATATACGCGGCTAAGCCGTAAGGAGAGTCGTTGGCGATTTGAATTGCCTCATCTTCGTCGTCAAAAGGAATAATCACCAGTACCGGGCCGAATATTTCTTGTTGGGCGATTCGCATCGTGTTATTGACGTCGCTAAAAACCGTTGGTTTGACATACCATCCGGTATCGATCCCCTCTGGCCTGTCTAACCCTCCAACTAAGAGAGTGGCACCTTCGTCTATGCCAGCCTGAATCATTCCCTGAACCCGGTGGTATTGAATTTCATCAAACAGAGGGCCTATGTGATCTCCTTCGAGGCTCGGGTCGTTCACTTCCTGGCTTCTTGCGGCCTGTTCGGCCAGCTGGACAACTTGTCCATAGCAAGAACGCTCGACGATGAGGCGAGTGGGTGCATCGCATGACTGCCCCGAGTTATAAAAGCACTCATAAACCGAAGCGGGGATTCGTTCTTCAAGATCGCTATCGGCGAAGACCACGTTTGGGGATTTTCCTCCCAATTCCAAAGTAACCCTTTTGATGTCATCGGCAGCATTTTTGGTAACGTCCTTTCCAGCTCGGGT
>TARA_B100000686_G_C16806228_1_pt1 | contig 19839 bp, 15 predicted proteins | sample TARA_B100000686 | Tara Oceans TARA_B100000686 (sample SAMEA2622733) | marine metagenome | biome: marine biome (ENVO:00000447); feature: marine epipelagic mixed layer (ENVO:xxxxxxxxx); material: "saline water (ENVO:00002010), including plankton (ENVO:xxxxxxxx)" | depth 150 m | reverse complement strand
CGACCAATTGGTTAAAAGCCAACTGCTCTACCAGCTGAGCTAACGACCCGTCGTTGGAGTCACATTATACGTACTTGAGAATATAATGCAACCCCTATTTCAAATTTTTTTAAAAATTATTGAATTAACCATCCATCAACCTGAGTAAGGTTGCTCTCACTTAAGCTTGAATCAAGCAATGAAGCATTCAAACGATTGATAATCCATGTATAGCGCGCTTCTGCAAAGTTACGTTTAGCTTGGAACACAGCTTGCTGTGCATCAAGAACGTCAACGATATTACGAGTGCCTACTTCATAGCCTGCTTGTGTTGCTTCTAAAGCAGATTCACTGGATACGATTGATTGCTTCTGTGCTTCAATTTGAACAATATTAGTTCTAAGCGTTTGATAGAGGTTACGTGCATCTCGGCTTAACGTTTGACGAAGCCCTGCAACATCAGTTGCAGCGCTTTGATAACGAAGCTCTGCTTCACGAATACGTGAACGTAATCCACCACCTTGGAAAGGTGTCCAAGTTGCTTCCAAGCCATAATTAGTTGTAGCAGTTTCATTAATTTGATCTGCATTGGAATAGTTAGCAACAGCATCAATTGTTGGCCAGTATGAAGCCTTTTCTGCGTCACGGGCTAAACCTGAAATTTCTTGATTAAGCTGTGCTAATTTAAAATCAATACTGCCTGCAAGCACTTGGTCAACCCACTCAGAAGATGTCACTGACATTGGCTCAAGTGGAATATTCGCCTGCACTTTTTTAACGTCAGAAATTTGCTGGCCAACAATAATGCTTAAATTCTCTAATGCAATTGCACGATCATTTAATGCTTGAGCTACTGTTACTCGAGTTTGATCAGAAGCTGCCTGAGCTTCAAGCACATCAGTTTTAGAAACAAGGCCAACTTTGAATCGTTGCTGCGTCTGATCTAACTGTCGCTGAATCGCTTTAAGTTCTGACTCCGCAAGAGTTACAGATTCTTCAGCAAGTAGTAAATTAAAATATGCCTCAGATACACGTAAAATAAGCGCTTGCTTCTGAGCTTCAAGCTGGTAATTCACAATGTCCATTGTTTTCTTCGAAGAAGCATAGCCTTTAATCGCAGCTAAATTTAATACTGGCTGTCTTAACTCTACTGTGTAAGTACTGTAGCTTCCTTCATAAGAAGAAACATTTGAGCCAGGTGCAACTTCTTTAGGATCATAATCTTGCTCATAGAAAGCAGCAGAAGTGCCTAAACTTGGTAGTAGCGCTGCTTTTGCTTGAGGTAAAATTTCTCTCTCTGCAGCAAGACTCGCTTGAGCTGACCTCCACTGTGTGTCTGCATCGAGGGCCATTTGCCAAGCTTCTAGCAAACCAATAACTTGTGCAGATTGAGTTGTAGTAATACTTGGCTCTGCAGCTTGTGCAGTTAGCGTTGTCATTGAAAGCCCAGCGCTAATAACAGCAAGTGCTATCTTTGAACATTGCATTAAATTCTTCATGTTTCACCTATTTGGTCTAGATATTAACGACGCAAATATACTTCTAATACCTGGCAAGGCGCTTGGAGTCGCCGCATAGAGATCAGTCAGCATATTAAACAAATTGATTAAAATGGATTTATGATTAATTTACTTTAAATGATTATAGAACTTTTAAGGATTTCATCTTGCAAAATCCTCTCTATTATTCATACGTTTTTCTCGAATAATGTATGTAAAAAAAACAAGACATCATTTAAGTGGAGCCTTAATGTTTTACCCCCTTTCCCAGTGAAAGTAAACCTTTTACCTACACCAATGTATGTAAACAGAATATCACTCATACCACCATATAAAACACTTTTTTTATATTTTTTTAAGAAGGTTCGGTAATTTTTTATCCGCTAAAACAGAAAAAGCCTGCATTAAGCAGGCTTTCTTCGGTATAACAACCTAAATTAGGCATTAAGCTTATTTCATCGCATCGATGTAATTAAAGAAATCACCATTAGGATCAACAACCATTAAGTTGTGCTGACCAGAAAATGATTTTCTATAACCTTCAAGACTACGATAGAACCTAAAGAACTCTGGGTCTTGCTGATAAGACTCAGCATAGATTGTCGCAGCAGTAGCATCACCTTCACCACGAATTTTCTGAGCTTGTTTATATGCTTCTGCCAGAATTATACGCTGCTGTCTCTCGGCATCAGCTCGAATGCCTTCTGCAATTTCGCGACCTTGAGATCTATGTTCACGAGCATCACGAGCTCTTTCGGCTCTCATACGCTTGTATACGTCTTCAGAAACTGTTTGTGGCAAATCAATTTTCTTCACACGAATATCAAGAATCTCAATACCAAGCTCTTCTTGAGCTGCTTGATTCACTTGCTCTAATACATGAACCATAAGCTCATCACGCTCACCAGCAACAACCTCGTAAACGGTACGCTTACCAAATTCATTTCGAAGCGCTTCATTAACACGAGGCACCAAGCGCTCAATAGCTCTTGCTGCTAGACCACGCGTTGCAGTGTAAAACTGTTCAACATCACTTACTTTCCACATTGCATAGGAATCGACAAGAAGCAGTTTCTTTTCGAGTGTGAGGTAGTCACCTTCCAAAATATAAGCAGACTGAACACGCCCATCAAAACGAAGTACCTGATCAATAAAAGGCACTTTAAAGTGCAGACCTGGCTGCAAATCGTTTTGTACAACTTCTCTAAAGCGAAGCAATACTGCTCGCTCTGACTCTTTAACTGTATACAAGCTATTGCTAGCTACGATAAAGCCAAGGAAAGCTACAATTAGTAGGAATAGTCTTGAACCTGTCATTATCTGCCCTCCCTTAAAGAACGTGCTCTTTCGCTTTGTACTTGCTGTTCCGTTGGAGCAACAAACCCACGATTTTGCACTCTGGATGGCCTTACAATTTCATTTGAATCTGATGGTTCCATTGTTTTTTGAGATTTCATAAGTTGTTCAACTGGTAGATACAGCAGGCTATTTTTATCCTGTGAATCGATCATAACTTTTGGATTATCGCCGTACACTTTTTCCATCGTTTCAATATAGAGACGATTACGAGTTACATCTGGCGCTTTCTTGTATTCAGTCAGAATTTGATTGAAGCGTTCAGTATCACCCTCTGCTTCTGCGATCATCTCACCTTTATAAGCATTTGCTTCTTCAATTTGACGCTGACGTTGGCCGCGCGCTTCAGGAATAATTTGGTTGCGGTAAGCTTCTGCTTCATTGATATAACGATCTTTATCTTCTTTTGCCTTGATTACATCATCAAATGCATCTTTTACCTCTACAGGTGGTTGCGTATTTTCAATACTCACCTTAGTGACATAAATACCGCTCTTATAGCTATCAAGATATTCTTGTAGTCTCACTCGCACGTCTGCCGCTACTTTTTGACGACCATCGGTAATAACTGAGTCCATTGACTCACCACCAACAACATGTCTTAAAGCTGATGAAGTAGCGTGATGCAAACTGTTAATAGGATCTTCAATTGCAAGGAAATAATCACGTGCGTTATTAACACGATACTGAACGTTCAAGCTGACATCAACGATATTTTGATCTTCTGTGATCATATGCGCTTTATGGTCATACCCTTGAATTTCTTCAACATCAACTTTCATGACTTGTTGAACAAGAGGAATTCTCCATTTCAAACCAGCAGTTTCTTCATGACTGTATTTTCCAAATTGAAGCACAACCGCTCTTTCAGCTTGCTCAACTGTATAAATGCCACTTAAAACAAATACGCCGCCAAGAATAAGGATTATAAGAATGAGGACTGGTGCCCCTGGAAGCCCAGAACCACCATTATTTGAACCACCGAGCTTTCCTGTTAGTTTTTTCAAAAGCTCATCCAAGTCAGGTGGCCCCTGATTTTTATTTGAATTCCAAGGATCATTTGGTTTTTTACCACCAGGTTCATTCCATGCCATGTGTCACCGTTATGATTAAAATAAAGTTAAATTTGTCACGAACTTAGTCAAAAATTATAGCACTATAAAGCTTATTTCAGCCAGTTAGAACGAAATACAGGCAGCCATAGCTGCCTGAACATCTTTAAGACTCATTTGCCTTTGAAGATTGACGTTGTCGAAATTGACCTAGAATGGTGTTTATAAGAGTCCCATCCCCTTTAATCTTAAGATAAGAAATTCCAAGGTCATCAGTTGCCTCAGAGACAACCAGCCCTTTTTCATATAATCGTGCACGCAGAGCTGCCTCTGTTGGCTGTAGCTTGAGTCGTTTCTCTACTGGCGTTTCTATTAAAAGCTTTGCAACTGCTTTTTCAAATAGAGGGACACCTGCCTTTGATTTGGCTGAAAGCCAAACCATTGTGGGATTCCCTTGGTCGTCATATTCTATTTTTGGCTCAAGATCAGTTTTATCAATCTTATTGCAGACAATTAATCTTGGGATATGGTCTACACCAATTTCCGTGAGAACTTCGTTAACTGCCTCAAATTTTTCATGCTGGATAATCTTATCATCCGAAGCATCAACAACAAGCACAAGAAGATCAGAGTTAGCAGCTTCTTCTAATGTAGCGCGAAACGCATTCACAAGTGTATGAGGCAAGTTACTCACAAAACCAACAGTGTCAGATAAAAATGCTGTACCAAGCTCTTGGAACTGTACTTTACGAACACTGGGATCAAGGGTTGAGAATAGTTGATCTTTCGCCAAAATATCTGCATTCGTTAGCGTATTAAACAGTGAAGACTTACCAGCATTGGTATAACCAACAAATGAAATAGTTGCCTGCCCAGACTTTAAACGACTTTTACGGCTTTGGCCTCGTTGCTTCTTAACTGACTCTAAACGACGACGAATATTCTCAATTTGATTACGAACCATTCGTCTATCTGCTTCAAGCTGGGTTTCACCTGGCCCTCTAAGACCAATACCACCTTTTTGTCTCTCAAGGTGAGTCCAACCACGAACAAGTCTTGTTGATAGATGCTGAAGCTGAGCAAGCTCTACCTGAAGTTTGCCTTCGTAGGTCTGAGCGCGCTGCGCAAAAATATCAAGGATTACGCCGGTGCGATCAACTACACGACATTTGAAGAGTTTTTCAAGGTTGCGAAGCTGGGATGGGGAGAGATCATCATTAACAAGAACAACAACAGATTCCCATTCTTTGATTTTCAAGGCAATTTCATCTGCCTTACCATGCCCGATGAAGTATTTAGGATCTGGAACCTGCCTGACACAAACTTCCTCACCTACAATTTCAACACCCGCACTGAGGCACAGCATACGGAATTCTTCCATATCCTGTCCGAGGGGCGTATTTGTTTTAGAATTCTTTTTAAACTGAGGATGAACTAAAAAAGCCTGTTCATCCCAGGCAGCCCTTTCAAAAAATAACATAGAGACCTAATAAGTAGGTAAATGAGAACCGGCCTGGGCCGGGTCATCATTAATAATCGGCGCTATCACCGAAAGAATCAGCGCTCTGCTCACCTACACGTGGATTGCGTGCTGGTACAACAGTAGAAATAGCATGCTTATAAACCATTTGAGATACAGCGTTTCTTAGAAGAACTACATATTGATCAAATGATTCGATTTGACCTTGTAGTTTGATGCCGTTGACAAGAAAGATGGAAACAGGAATACGCTCTTTACGCAGTGCGTTTAAAAAAGGGTCTTGCAGACTATGTCCTTTTGACATAAATCATTCTCCTAAAAATATATTAATCATGGTCATGGCAGGCTCAATTGCTAAATACTGCAATCAATCTTCCCGTCTAATCTTTATGAAATCTTATGCTTAAATTACTCAACTTTGCAGAATTTTACAACATACTCAGTAAACCTTGCGAAAATAACAACCTACATCAAAAGTGAATTAAATTTGCGATCTTCACATTTTCTTCAACTAAAGTCTTACTAAATAGTCATATTGAGCCAAATCAATGAGTAAAAAATAGCTAATTTAACCCATGTCTGGTATCCCGTTCAAATGGTAGTACCACTTGAGCATTTTTCAAGTCTATAAAAGTGTCATTTTAGCTATTTTTCTCAGAGATTCAATCACTTTCAATCACTTTCTTTTCGATAAGGTTCTTCACAGAGTCCCTAAGAAACTTACACTTCAGGGTGTTGTCAAAACATGAATTTATCATTTAATAAACAAAAAATTGTAAGAAGTCACCTAAAGTCTTACCTGCGGGCTACTGATTTTGATAGTATGTCTCTCGGCAGATTAGATCCTCGTTTTCTTAATAAGTTCAGGTAAAATAATTATGAAAATACTCGGCATCTCAGCGTTTTATCACGATAGCGCAGCAGCTCTCATTATTGATGGACAAATAGTTGCAGCAGCACAAGAAGAAAGATTTACGCGTAAGAAGCATGATGAAGAATTTCCAAAGAATGCAATTGATTACTGCTTAAGCATTGGAGGCATTACTGCCGATCAGCTTGATTATGTTGTTTTTTATGAAAAACCGCTCCTCAAATTTGATCGTTTGATGGAAACTTATATTGGCTATGCTCCACAGGGTTTCGCATCATTCAAAAAAGCCTTACCAACATGGCTTAAGAAAAAGCTATTTCTACCAAGAGAAATTGACAAAGGCCTTGGCGGCATTTATCACGGCCCAATTCTATTTCCTGAACATCATCAATCTCATGCTGCATCCGCGTTTTTCCCTTCTCCATTTGAGAAAGCAGCTGTTCTCACAATCGATGGTGTTGGTGAATGGGCAAGCACATCCATCGCAATTGGGGATGGTCACAACCTTAAAATGCTAAAAGAAATACGATTCCCGCATTCTTTAGGCCTACTCTACTCTGCCTTTACCTATTACACAGGCTTTAAAGTTAACTCAGGTGAATACAAGCTTATGGGCCTTGCTCCATATGGTGAGCCAATTTATGTCGATAAAATAAAGCAAATGATCGATATCAAAGAAGATGGTTCATATAGACTTGATATGAGCTACTTCAATTACGCACAAGGTCTTACAATGACCAGCGACAAATTCCATGACCTCTTTGGTGGCCCTGCACGTCAGCGTGAGACTGATGCAACTCAAAAAGACATGGATATTGCAGCAAGTATTCAAGCAGTTACTGAAGAAATAATGAAGAAACTTGCCAAACATGCATTAGAAATAACTGGTACTCGTAACCTATGCATGGCAGGCGGTGTCGCACTTAACTGTGTTGGTAACGGCAAAATACTGCAAGAAGTTGAAGGCCTAGATAACCTATTTATTCAGCCAGCATCAGGCGATGCTGGTGGTGCTTTAGGCGCAGCTCTCTTTGCTTGGCACCAGATTTTGAAAAATCCTCGCACCGTCAATGGCAAAGATGACCTCCAAAAAGGCTCCCTACTTGGCCCTTCGTTTACTAATGACCAGGTAGCAGAAGCCCTAAAAGGCTACAATGCAAAATCACACTATCACGCAACAGAAGAAGCTCTAGCAGAAGCTGTAAGTCAAGCATTAGCTGATTCTAAAGTTGTTGGTCTATTTAATGGTCGTGCAGAGTTTGGCCCTCGCGCACTTGGTGCTCGCTCAATTATTGGTGACCCAAGAAACCCTGAAATGCAAAAAATAATGAATTTAAAAATTAAATTCAGAGAAAGCTTCAGGCCATTTGCTCCATGTGTTCTTGAAGAAGACATGCAAAAGTACTTTGAATTAAGAGCTCCTTCGCCTTACATGCTTCTTGTTGGCAAGGTAAAAGACTCTATTAAAAAAGAACTGACCGAAGAAGAAAAGAAACTCTTTGGTATTGCCAAATTAAACGTACCTCGTTCGACTGTACCTGCTATTACACATGTTGATTATTCAGCTCGAGTCCAGTCTGTTGATGATAAACGTAATCCACGCTTACATCGAATCATGACAAAATTTAAGGAAAAAACAGACTGTTCTGTGATTATCAATACAAGTTTTAATGTTCGTGGCGAACCAATAGTATTAACACCTGAAGATGCATACAGATGTTTTATGTTCACTCATATGGATGTGCTCGTGCTCGAAAACCATGTTCTTTACAAAGAAGAGCAAGAAAAGCTTGAGGGTGCAGACGAACATTTAGCAGACTTTGAACTCGACTAGGTACCTAAAAATCACATAGAGTTCAATAATCCATCAATCATTGTAATAACTGTTTTGGGCTTAACCAAGATATGCAAGCCTGAAACTCATAAAAGAGAGATATAATCATGGCTAGAAAAAGTTTTATTGGCGAATACGTAGACTATTTAAAGCAAAGTAAAAAATGGTGGTTAGCACCTGTAATGGCTGTTATTGGCTTACTTGGTGTACTTGTTGTGCTTGGTGGCACATCAGTGGCTCCATTTATATATACATTATTCTAAACAGAAAAAGGGCCTACTTTAGGCCTTTACTAATAATCATGAATTAAAGAGTAATACAATGAGCTTAGTTAATATTAACTTTAAACCAGACCAAAAAGAGCTTCATCAGTTCGGCAAAACAATGATCATTGGCTTTAGTATTATTGCCATTGCCGTTTACTTTATTTTTGAATCTCAAACTGCAGCAATTGGTTGCTTTATTTTTGGCGTAGTGAGCTTTATTCTCTCCCGCCTTGGCAAAGCAGCAATGGTTGTCTATTTGCCTTGGATGGCATTTGGCTTCGTAATGGGTACAATTGTATCCAACGTTATTTTAGCTCTTCTATTTTATGCATTAATTACACCTATCGCTTTGTTCTTTAAAGTAACTAAACGCGACATGTTAGCTCGCAAGCTTGATAAGACAGCTCCAACCTACTGGAGTGATGCTGTCAACCGCGATAACGAAGGTGCAAAAGAGTACGAGCGTCAGTTTTAATTGACGCTTTTTTTTGCATAAGCATCTAAATGATCTGCTTTTTATTTTGACAGCAAGAAGAAAAACAAGAACAAATAGCAGATTTCAAGATAAATTGAGAGACAGCCATCAATGAATAAAAAATTCTTTATTGCCAACGTTATTCTATTAACGATTGTTATCGCACTTTTTGAAGGTGTATCCCACACTATTATTAAAGCTAAAATTGGTGATTACGATCTTGCTACGCAAGGCGGAACTACCATGACTCCATCGTTTTATCAAGTTTGGGAGCATCCAGCTGGCTATAAATCCTGGTCAGGAAAAACCGAGTTTAATAATTATGGGTTGAGAGATCGTGATGATCTAACGCAAGAAAAACCCGACAATACTGTTCGTATTTTCTTCATGGGTGGCTCTGCAGCTTTTGGCTCACAAGCAATGCCTGGCTCAATGTATCTAAAGCTATCAGGGCAAGGTGAGTACAGCAATGAAGAAACGATCACTTATTACCTTGAAGAAAAACTCAAGGCAAAATACCCTGAAAAAAACTTTGAAGTTATCAACGCAGCAACAAACTGGAGCCGCTTGCATCAACAAATGCTTCACTATCTTCGCAAACTAAGAACCATGGAGCCTGACTTAGTTATTTCCATGGACGCTTATAACGATAGTTCACCAATACATTTAAAGAACACCTATGCAGATGCAGAGATGCTAGGCCAACAGGAATTATTTGGTAATTTAAAACATAAAATTTCCCCTATATTCCAAGTTTCACATACTGCCTACTTTATGGCTATGATGATTTTCAGAACAGGTGAGTCTTTTGAACCAGATATGACCCTAGTCGAAAAATATGCAGCAATTAAAGCACCTGATAACATGGATGAGCAGATAGGCAAAGCTCGAATCGAAATGGAAGAACAGCTTCAAACAAATGTACATGAATATATGAGTGCAATGAAAAACTTTGACTCAGTCTTAGATAATGACAATGTTCCACATATGTTCTATTTGCAGCCTCTTACTATTTTGGACACCTACAAAGAACCAACTCAAATTGAAGATGCTATTCGCGGCTATCAATACGACACTCTTAACGAAGGCCAATATTTACGACTCAACTTCTACAGTGATATCGAATTCGAAGCTAACAAGCTCAAGGATGAAGGTGTACTTGAATTTGAAAGTATGATTGATGTATTTAAAGGTGTTAAGGATGTCGTTTATTCTGACTACTGCCACTTTACACCTAAAGGCAATGAACTTCTTGCTGAATATTTCTTAAAAGAAATTGAAGAAAAGCATCCTGATTTATTACAATAACGGATTAAAATCCCATAAAAAAGCCCTCGCTTGAGGGCTTTTTTATGGATATAGAAATTGACTCTACAGGCTTATTAAACGTAATGATCCAAACCAGTATCTAGTGGGTTTTCAATATTTGACTTCCCTTCTTTCCCACTTGCTTTAACAATTTCAAGCTTAGGGTTTTTAAGCTGTTTCATCTCAAGCAACCTAAGTTTATGAATGCATTTCTCAAAGGTCCTGCTGATAGCAGTTGTTGTTCGAATTAACTCAATCTTCGGCCAAGTGGAAACTTCACCCAGCTCAATAAAGTTTTTGAGTTCATCTTTAGTTGGATTTTTAGTCAAACGAAACCATGTACCACGTATACTTGGTGGCACAATATTTATATCGCCTACATAACGTTGAGAAACAACTGACTGAGCTTTATCTATTAATAATGCTAAATCATTATTTGGCACATTTCGGCGCAAAAAATCTAATCCTAAATACGCATTTAAACTTATATTTTTGCGCACCGCATCCCTAAAATCGCGAAAAAATTCAAACCTACTTTCATGCTCAGATAAAAATGGCAGCACATGGGGATTTGTTTGACTCACAATCGTATGATTCACACCATACAAACGTGCAAGTCGGTGCATTGGCAAATCATTTTTAATAGAGCCATCGACCCACTTTCGGCTTGGAATGTAAGGGACTAACTCACCACGAACATTTTTAGCCATAAGCATGACTGGAGGAAACACACCAGGAATAGCGGTTGAAGCAAGCGAAGCCGTTCTCACAAGTACACTAGGTGAAGTTCGAGCATTAAGCAGTCTACTTTCTTGATGTGTATCGTAAGGCGAGACAGTTATGTTGATAAGACGGCCTGAGCGCCTAAAAGCTTCTTCAAAAGTAATCTCAGGCACATTTCGCTTTAAGCATTCATCTAGATGTTCACCATCCAAAATTGGACGGCCTTTAAAAATACTACGCCAACCGACAAGTTTAAATGCTTCTGTATAGAGGTTATGAGGCTGTAGTAAGTCATTCAGCTCTTCTTTCGTATGAGTACCAATAGCAGCAACAATAATTGCGCCAGCACTTGAACCTGACATCACTGTTGGTAGCAAATCTTGATCCCACAATGCTTTACTTACACCAAGATGAAATAATCCTAAAGCAGCACCACCACTCAGCATAAGTGCAGAACGGCCAAAAGCTTGACCAGTCGCCTTAAAGAAGTCGAGCTTTTTAGTGAATGAAAAGTTCTCAAACTCTGTATCACATAAATACTCTAAACTTCGACAGACTTCATCCACATACTGAGTCACAAGTTTCTTAGTCCCAAATGCAGAGTGCGAATACAAACGAGGGTTAGCTAAATTACCTAAATTGCCATGCAAGCCTTCTTGCAGGCTAAAAACAAGCTGATCAACATCGCCTCTTTGGCGGGCAGTTCTCAAATCGTTATATCTATAGCGAATCAGCGGATAGTCATAGAATGGAGATGCATCATCTTCCTTCCAGTCATCAAAGCCGCAGAGACGATCGTATTCTAAAGCTGCACCTTTCCACTCTTCATAACTGCGAGCATTGCTCATGGCTCTCTGAATAGACTTTACAGCATTTTTCATAAAGGATTCCCATTTTAATAGATAACCTGAGTCAAGGCCGCATCCTTAACAGACTTGGTTACATCTCTATATTATAACGGTCGATTAAAAACTATACACAGCTATTGTAGCTAAAACTGCTCGGGGAGGCGTATTTTTCTGATGAGATTTTCTCTAGACCAAAATCTTTCGTATAATCCGAAAGCTTGGCTTAGATATAGCTAATTTAAGTCTGACGCAATTTTATAGAGACTGCATTCTACATAAATATGAGATTAATTGGGAGAATTGGGAAAGATTTGCTTTGAGATTTTAAAGACATCCATGTCTTCTATATATTTTGAGGCATATGTTTATTGAGCTACACGCTTAAAAGGTACAACATCGCCGATACCTTCTTCATTTTGCTCTAAAAGAAAGCGCCACTCAGGTACTAACGTAAACTTATCATAAGTTGATGAGCAAATAGCTTCAATTCGGCATTTAGGGTGCATACAGCTAACAAATGTATATCTTTGCCCATTTCGAGGACGATACCAAACGTCACTTTGAAGCATTGGTTTATCATGAATTGGACAACGACCTTCGTTTAATCGCTGCTCACGACTCGACCGAGTTTGATCTTCAACACCATCAACCCACTTGCGTGATTTTGACTTAAAGCGATTTAACATATCTAAGTTTGCCATAGGAGTGTGCCTGTCAATTAATTGTTATATTTTTTGGCCTTGAGTCGCCTTCATTTTGTTTTTTTAATTTTTTCAGAAACCTACATATAATGCAGTTATCAATCAAAACAGCTACTTGATTAACTAGGGCTAATGATACCTTAAATTTGATCAAAAAAAGAGCTTAAATTACAAATAACGGACTATTAAACCCATAAATTAAAACCAAAATAATATTTTATAGATACAAAAGAAAAGTGCTTTATTATAATTTTATAAGACTCAGTAACAGCAGATTAACAAAGGTTATAAAACGTAAAAAGCCGGAATAAATCCGGCTTTTTACTTTAGCTATTTTAGACTTTATTTTCTAGAAAAGATCTACAGGCATTGCCATGGTTGCACTACAGCCATTCATAATTTGATCGTAATGAGCATAAGCTTGTGGCAACATTTTTTCAAAGAAAAATTGGCCTGTATGCATTTTTGCTGCGTAAAAATCTTCATCTTTTTTCGAACTTGCTACTGCGCACATTTTTGCCCACATCCATGCATATGCTAAATAACCAGTCATATGTAGATAATCAACAGAAGCAGCGCCAATCTCATCAGCATTAGAAGCAGATGACTTCATGACAAACTCTGTTGCTTTTTTATGTGCTGTTAATAATTTTTCAAGAGCCTGAGCATAAGATGGGTTTAATTTTGCATCATCAGAATCGAGAAAACATTGAATATCTTCATAAAAAGGTTTATTTAATTCACCTTTTGAACGAACAACTTTTCGCCCCATTAAATCCAAAGCTTGGATACCATTAGTGCCTTCATAAATTTGCGCAATACGTACATCACGTACAAGCTGTTCAACACCCCACTCTCGAATATAACCATGACCACCGAAGACTTGCTGCGCTTGCACACAAGCTTCCAATCCTTTATCAGTCATAAATGCTTTAGCAACAGGAATTAAAAGTGCAATTAAATCATTTGCTCTTTTAACTTCTTCGTCGTTATTACTAAAGTGAGATATATCAAGATTGTTAGCAACATATGCTGTAAATGCTCGACCAGCTTCAACACTTGCGCGTACAAATAAAAGCATTCGCCTTACATCTGCATGATGAATAATCGGGTCAGCAGGTTTTGATTTATCAACAACACTTGATGCTCTACCCTGCAAGCGATCCTTTGCATAATCACGAGCCATTTGGTAAGCCATCTCAGCTGAACCAAGCCCCTGCAAGCCAATTGATAAACGTTCATAATTCATCATGGTAAACATGGCGGCAAGGCCTTGACCTGGCTCTCCAACGAGCCACGCTTTGGCACCATCGTAATTCATCACGCAAGTAGCAGAACCTTTGATCCCCATCTTATGTTCAATAGAGCCAGCGCTAAATGAATTTCGCTCACCTAAATTACCATCACCATCAACAAAATATTTAGGTGCTAAGAAAAGAGAAATACCTTTTACACCTTCTGGTGCATCAGGTAATTTAGCAAGAACAAGATGGACTATGTTATCGCATAAGTCATGCTCACCAGCAGTAATAAATATTTTTGTCCCTGTTACATTGAAGCTTCCATCTCCGTTAGGTTCTGCTTTTGTTTTCAATAAAGCTAGGTCTGTACCACAGTGAGGCTCAGTTAACCCCATTGCTGTTGACCATTCACCAGTATAAAGCTTTGGCATATACATATCTTTGAGCTCTTGACTGCCATGCTTCATTAAGCACATAGCGCCACCAGAGGACAAAATAGGATAAAGAGCAAAGCTATTATTAGAACCAAAAAGCATTTCTTCAAAAAGCACTACAAGCATTTTAGGCAGGCCTTGCCCATCATATTCAGGAGAGCCTCCTAAACCACACCAGCCGCCTTCGCTTAATTGCTTATATGCTTCCTTAAAACCTTCAGGGGTTGTCACTTTTCCATTATCAAAATGACATCCTTCTTCATCGCCAGAGCGAAATAGTGGAAACAAAACATCTCGGCTTAATTTGCCTGACTCTTCTAATACAGCAGATGCAAGCTCAGTATTAAAGTCTTGCGTGTCAGGGTACTTTTGCCAGAACTCATCAACATTAAAAAGCTCTTGCAAAACAAACATCATATCCTTGATTGGCGCGTTATACACAGTCATGTGAACCTCCAAAAAAAAAGCCAGTCACGCCCTTGAGAAATTCTCAATCAAAAACGAACTGGCTTCTTATTATTTAATTAGAATGAAAAGTGATCGACATCCATGGACATAAGAACATCAGCACCACCTTCAAGACATAGCTTATGGCTTTGAGTTCTTGGCAAAATTCGTTTGAAGTAGAATTGTGCTGTTTGGATTTTCGCTTTATAGAAATCCTCTTCATCTGTACCGGCTTCAAGTTTAGCGTAGGCTACTTCAGCTGCTTTCGCCCATAAAAAGCCCATAGTGATGTAACCTGAGTACATTAAATAATCAACTGATGCTGCACCAACCTCATCACGGTTCTGTAAAGCACTCATGCCAATTTTAGTCGTTACATCGATCCATTCACGATTCAGTTTAGAAAGTGGTTCTACAAACTCTTGCATATTTTCAGTGTCAATATGCCCTTTGCAAAAAACATGGACGCGCTTAGTAAACTTACGAAGCATCTCACCTTGAGACATAAGCACCTTACGGCCAAGCAAATCAAGAGACTGTATGCCGGTTGTGCCTTCGTAAATAGTTGAAATACGAGCATCACGAACATGTTGCTCCATACCCCACTCGGAGATATAACCGTGACCGCCAAAAACTTGCATACCATGGTTAGCCGACTCTAAGCCTACTTCTGTCAAAAATGCCTTCGCTATCGGTGTTAGGAACGCGAGCAGATCATCCGCTTCTTGGCGCTCTTGCTCATTCGTGCTCGTTGAAGCAATGTCATTTTGAAGACCAAGATAGTAACAAAGTGCTCGACCCCCTTCAGCAAATGCTTTTTGAGTGAGTAGCATTCTTCGAATGTCTGGATGAACAATAATAGGATCAGCTTCGCGCTCAGGGGCTTTAACGCCAGAAAGAGATCTCATTGCAATACGATCTTTTGCGTAGGCCAAGGCACCTTGAAAGCTACCTTCTGCATGACATACACCTTGGATAGCCGTACCGATACGAGCAGAGTTCATAAATGTGAACATTGAACTCATGCCTTTATTCTCAGTACCGACTAAGAAGCCTTTTGCGTTATCAAAGTTCATAACACAAGTGGCAGATGCCTTGATCCCCATTTTATGTTCAATGGAGCCGCAAGCAACGCCATTTTTCTCGCCAATGCTACCATCAGCATTAGGTAAAAACTTTGGCACAATAAAGAGTGAAATACCTTTAGTGCCAGCTGGCGCACCATCAATGCGAGCAATAACAATATGTACAATATTATCTGCAAGATCATGCTCACCAGCAGAAATAAAGATTTTAGTCCCAGTAATATTGTAGGAACCATCGGCATTTGGAGAGGCCTTGGTTTTAAGAATGCCAAGGTCTGAACCACAATGGGCTTCAGTCAGGCACATAGTACCAGTCCACTCGCCAGAAACGAGCTTTGTAAGATACACTTCTTGCTGCTCTGGAGTACCATGCTTCATAAGTGTATGGATAGCGCCATGGCTTAGGCCTGGGTACATGTACCATGACCAGTTTGCAGAGCCTAAGATTTCGCTCATAACAATATTGATAAGCTTTGGTAGGCCTTGCCCACCAACCTCTTCAGGTGCAGGCATGGATGGCCAACCACCCTCAATATACTTTTTATAAGCTTCTTTAAAACCTTTTGGCGTTGTGACTTCACCACTATTAAACTGACAACCTTCTTTATCACCAGACTGATTTAAAGGGGCTACTTCATTTTCTGCAAATTTTGCACCTTCCTCAAGAATGGCATCCACCATGTCCTCGCCGACATCCCAGTCGCTTTTCATTGATTCCCAAGTCTTGCTGGCTTCAACCAACTCATGAAGTACAAATCGAATATCACGAAGCGGGGCTTTGTAATTTAACATAGTCAATAATCCCTCATTTAATCACATGCAATTTAAGCTTAAACCATTCAACAGGTTATGCACTTGTCCCTTCAAAGATTTTAATAGGTGGATAACCCTCTAACTTTCAAGGTATAGCACATAACGATGTAATATAGATGTCTATAAGTTCACTATACCCCTTGCATAATCCGGTCGACAATTTTCAATTCTGACTTAAAGGTCTGAGATATCATTCTATTTTGGCTAAATACCCTCTTTTAGAAAAATATGTCACTCTAAAAAGTTATATAAAATTGAGGTAGCAATCCGAATCTTAGGATCGCTTCAGATGAAGATATAGCGCCAAATTTCAGATCATTATTTCATGCTCACCTGTCAACAAAACTCGTAACAAGCCCTCATGTGTTATAAAATGTCATCAAGATTGAAAGTTTCTGTTACTCATAGTCAACATAGGCCTACTTATCAGATAGATCATTCACTGTTAATATAGGTATCACAGTTTTATAAAATGTTACTTACTCACTTTTTATATCGATGATTGATCTCATTTGCTTTCAATTCAAAACGATTTGTATGATTTAAATAGCTATTACCTGCTTGATATAACAAATACTTTTCTTGCATCAAATAATGCTTATTGGCTTACAGTAACTTACTGAAAGAAAAAGTACCGTGACTGCTAAGTACTTGCTATTATAATTGTTAGAGCAGCGTAATTAGAGCAATACTCTTTTGACATGCAGACAAGACAACTTATTGAAAGAATAATATTTTTCAGAAAAGTAAAAGGTGTATACTGAATTCCAAAATACAAGTGAATAGTAGTCACTACTAAGCTAATAGCATTTTATAAGACCAAACAGTGTGCAGAGCTTGCAAAGAATTTAAAGTTACATTTGCCGATTCTAAAAATTAGAATAAAAAAATCGTTTAAAGACAACTTAAAACATAACACTAATTGTATTCATGAGGACGCTATCCGTGAAACACGATACCTCAAAAACTAATTACTTAGCTGCCGCCAAATCATCACAATATGATGCTTTACAACGTCAAATTGCAGCCCTAACAAACCACTGGATGGATCACACAGCTCAAATTAGACCGAGCCGTATTATTCCGGAGTTGTGCAATTATATTGATGAGACTGGTTTTGAGCATCTACGATGCGATGAAGAAAACCTTTTTTCTACAAAAAGTGATTTTTACCTTGGTAAAATTATCGGCTATGTAATTGAAATACAAGATGAGGAAGGTGACAATCTTTCAACTAAGCGAAAAGAAATCGAAAACATTCTGCGTCAATTTTTTACACTCATGCACAAAAATAAAAGTCATGACAATGTAAACCTTGGACAAATTAACAACCCAAGGGAGGCAGGCTCTTCTCAAGACCAGTCATCAACAGAAAAAACAGATATAAAGTGGTGGCTAAAATTTATTGATTTCTTTAGTAAAAAATAGCATCCGAGAATGCTGTTTTTTACTGAAGACAAATTATTCCACTCATAATCAAGCCGTTATAGATATCAGGCTTCCTGGGTCAGGCTGAATTATCGACTGACCAACTCCACCCGCACCATTTCTTGCGTACACTGGCGACTGATCAACTAATTCTCGACTCGAAATTTCGTCACTGGGAGTGGCTCCCTCTTCATCCGAGCTTTCAGCTAGGCTAACACCAATATTTTCTCTAACATCTAGGTTTCCCCTTACATTTACACTAGGAGAAAAATCTATCGTCGTTACGCCATTATTAGTAACATTTTCATTACTATCACTGCTGCTCTGGAAGTTAGAGGTCTCGGTAAAGCTTTCAGCAGATGAAATCACCGAATAACTTCCTGTATCTACGCTATTAAGACCAGCGTTCTCCTGCAAACTTATTGTGGCTGTATTATCTACCGACTCAGCATCTATGCTTTGTGGTTGCTGAAAACTGATAATTTCAGGGCGCTGTGATGGTGCTTGTGATGCACTAATACCATTAGAATTACCATTTTCTCGAGCACTAGTCACTCTAACTTGATCCAATGCTTCCTGTACATTCTGCTGGACTCTAAAAGCAGAGCCTCCAGCAAATCCTCTATCAGAGCTATAAAAGCTTAAATTCGTTTGCGGGTCAGGAAACCCCTGTGGATTAGATGCACCGTTAGAAGCTGTAGCACCAACCTGATTTACTACGTTGGCATTAGAAGATAGATTAGGCGAGAAGGTCAAACCTTCTGATACCTCACCACCTTGTGTATTCTCTGAATCTGATGCAAACATTGCTTGTGTCGCTTCTGTGCGCTCTGTAGATTCGTCAACTACATCCGCAGACTCATCAAAAGACTCGACAGACTCTTCTGCCGTAGGATCAGACTCTGTCTCTTCTTGAATTTCCTCTTGCTCTAGCGCCCGAATCTCAGCTTCAGCTTCAGCTTCGCGGGCACGAGCTGATGCCTCTCGGGCAACAGCTCTATCCTGTGCGGATGGCTCAGCAGGTGCAAGTGCAGCTTTTTGAACTAGCTCAGCTTCAGCAAGTTTTTCTTCTGGTGTATTTGCGCTAAAAGTAACTGAAACTTCACCATTTAGAATGTAGCGATTCCCATCAGGCCCTGTTGTGTATTCGTATTCAGGAGCCCCTGTAACGCTCCCACCAACAGCAGCATGAGCTTGCTCATGACGAATAACCTCAGCTTCTCTTTGCTTTAAGGATTCAAGCTCTTTAAGCTGTGCTTCATCAAGTACCTCACCTGTAATAGAAGTTTCAGTCGGCACACCTGAGAAACTTTCGTCTGCAGCCTCTTCTTCAATATTTTGCGGAGAGCCTGGGAAGTCTGCAGCAAGTGGGGTATCTTCAGTACCGGCACCTTGTAATCCACTGGGTGCCGTTAATATATTATCGACTTGAGAATCTGACCCCAAGGCTCCTTGTTCAGGATCTAAAAGCGTGCTATTTGCCGTGCCTGCGGATATATCAGTTTGTTGCTGCAATCGAGAATAGAGGGTGCCCTCACCTGTGCCCTGCTCACGAAGATTTGCAGGTGTTAAAGTCACCTTAACACCTGGTTCAACTGGATTAAAACGAGACGAGGCCAAATCAGATGACTGCTGATTTGGCTTATCAGAAATGGATGATGAATCTGGAACGGCATCAATTAGCTGTCCTGATTCCAACTCACCGTTTTTAAGCTGATCTAAACTCGAGCTTATAGAGCCAGAGCTTTTGGCGTTTAAACCTGTCGTGTTACTACTTAACATAAACCTTCACCAGTATTATGTTAACCCACACAAAGCCGAGCTTAACTTAAGCTCGAACATCCAAAAGAGTACCTAATGCATCGTCATAAGACTTCACAACTTTTGTTGATGCTTCAACTTGATTCTCAGCTTGCAACATATCAACACTTGTCTCAGCTAAATCAGCTAAGTCAACGTCAATTCGGAGTAAATTTTAAACAATCGCCATCTCTTGACC
>TARA_B100000686_G_scaffold352385_1_pt1 | contig 19876 bp, 19 predicted proteins | sample TARA_B100000686 | Tara Oceans TARA_B100000686 (sample SAMEA2622733) | marine metagenome | biome: marine biome (ENVO:00000447); feature: marine epipelagic mixed layer (ENVO:xxxxxxxxx); material: "saline water (ENVO:00002010), including plankton (ENVO:xxxxxxxx)" | depth 150 m | reverse complement strand
TTTTAGGGGTGTCGGCAGAGGGTTGCTAACACCTCTTATTTTTAGGTTGGTTTTAACAAAGGTGATGATTTAGGCGATGTCAATTTCAGCTAAAGATGTTAAGATTTTGCGTGATCGGACGGGTGCCGGGATGATGGATTGTAAAAAGGCTCTTATGGACACAGGTGGAAATCTCGAAGAAGCCATCGATTTGATGCGAGCCAGTGGGGCTGCTAAGGCGGCCAAGCGAGCAGGCAAGGTTGCCGGAGAAGGGACCATTGGGACCTATCTCCATTTTGACAACAGAGTCGCTTCCATGGTAGAGCTCAATTGCGAGACAGATTTTGTAGCTAATACAGATGATTTTAAAGGCTTGGCTAGGGATATAGCGCTACATATTGCTTCCCAAGCTCCCGTGGGTATCAGTGATCAAGACATACCATCCGATTTGGTGGAGAGGGAAAAAAAGGTTTATGAGGAACAGGTTAAAGAAGAAGGCAAGCCAGACCACATTGCAGACAAAATAGTAGAAGGCAAACTGAGAAAATTCTTTGAGGAAAATACCCTACTGGCCCAGCCGTTCGTTAAGAATCCCGACCAGACAATCGAAGAGTTGATAACAGAAGTGGCAGCGAAAACTGGTGAAAAAATTGAAATTGCTAGGTTTGTGCGGATGAAGGTCGGGGAAGACGATTAATATTTGGCCGAAGGTCTCGACATATGGTTGTGTGTTAGATGTATAGAAGGGTTTTGGTCAAACTTTCAGGTGAGGCACTGGCCGGCACAAAGGGCTTCGGTATCGAACCATCTGTGGTCGACAGGCTCACTGATGAAGTCAAGCAGGTGCATGAGACGGGAGTCAGCCTTGGGCTGGTGATTGGTGGAGGAAATATAGTTAGAGGATCTCTAGCTAGTCGGAAAGGGATGGACAGGGTCCAGGCAGATTACATGGGGATGCTCGCTACCATAATCAACGCACTGGCGATTCAGGATCTTCTCGAACGTAAAGAGGTTGCCACACGTGTAATGACTGCAATCCGAATGGAACAGCTAGCGGAGCCTTACATTAGAAGAAAAGCTCTGAGGCACATGGAAAAAGGAAGGGTTGTGATTTTTGCTGGTGGAACTGGAAATCCCTATTTTTCAACCGATACCGCAGCAGCATTAAGGGCCATCGAGATGGATTCGGAAGTAATCATTAAAGCGACAAAAGTTAAGGGGGTCTATACTGCAGATCCCCATCAGGATTCCACGGCTTCATTTATACCAAACATTACTTTTGAAGAAGTCGTCAAGATGGGTCTGCAGGTTATGGATACAGCAGCAGTTTCTCTTTGCAAGGAGAACAGTCTTCCTATTATAGTTCTGAATATTGAAGATAAGGGGTCGGTTTCTTCAGCCATAAAGGGAGACCAGGTGGGTACCCTTGTATCTTGAGTAAATTTATTATTTTTTCAGTAAACTCTGGAGGGTCATGATGTCTTTAGATATCCTCGAGATCAGAATGGAGGACGCAATAGAGTCCTTAATTCGTGAATTCTCTTCGGTTAGAACTGGTAAAGCGACCCCTGCTTTGTTGGACTCGGTCCGCGTAGAAGCCTACGGTAGTTTAGTAGCCTTGAATCAAGTAGCTAATGTTTCCACGCCAGAATCGTCTCTTTTAGTCATTCAGCCTTACGATAAGGCATTGTTGGAGGATATAGAGAGGGCAATTCAAACAGCTAATCTTGGTCTCAATCCTGGTAACGACGGAAATTTGATCAGGATACCCATACCTCCATTGAACGAGGAACGGAGGAAAGAATATGTGAAAGTCATTCATCAAATGGCTGAGGAGGCTAAAGTTTCTCTAAGACATGCAAGGAAGGTCGGCAATGATGAGGTTAAGGCAGACCTAAAGGACAACCAGGTGAGTGAGGACCAGGGAAGGGACTTGCTGTTAAATATACAGGAGATGACGGATCGTTACACGGGAAGGATTGAAGAACTCCTTAAGGCCAAAGAAAAAGAGATAATGGCTATTTAATACTATGGGATCGTCAGAACTCTTGGCAAAGATAAAACATGGTGGCAACATCCCCAAGCACATCGCCATAATAATGGATGGTAATGGTCGTTGGGCTGAGAATAGGAAACTACCTAGGACCGAAGGGCACCGAGCTGGTATGAAAGCTGTGCGTGAAGTGATTGAGGGGTCTATGGAAGCGGGCGTTGAGGTGCTCACGTTGTTTGCATTTTCTAAAGAAAACTGGAAACGGCCTCGATTGGAAACCGATGCTCTGATGGGATTATTGAGGTTGTATATTCGCAAAGAGAAAAGAAAACTCCAAGAAAAAGGTGTTGAGGTACATGTACTTGGGGACTTGACCGATGTTGGAAAGAATACAAGAGAGGCTATTTCAGAAATTGTTGATGAGACAAGTGGGGGTGGCAATCTCAGATTGAATTTGATGCTTTCCTATTCAGGACGTGATGACGTAGTACAAGCATGTAGAGTATTCATGGAAGAAGTACTTCAGGGGGAGTTGGAACTGGCTGACCTCAATGAAGAGGTTTTATCTCATCGTTTATTCACATCTGGTATACCGGATCCAGATCTACTCATTAGGACTTCTGGAGAATTTCGAGTTAGTAATTTCATGTTGTGGCAAATTGCGTATACTGAGTTATCCATTGTAGATACGTTATGGCCAGAATTTTCTAGGGAACAGTTGTTCGAGGTCATTTCTGATTATCAGTTAAGAGACAGAAGGTTTGGAATGATCTCAGGTCAGGACGATTTGGATATTGGGAGGATAAACTGAAAGGAGAACTGGTTCGTCGTATACTGGTAGGACTGCTGGGTGTTCCTGTACTCGCTATTGTTATCTACTTCGGGGAATGGGTATTGGGAATGGCTATGTCTTTAGCTGCGGTACTGGCTGCCCAAGAGTATTTTTCTCTCAAGAAGAATGATGCCCAGGGCCTCAAATTGCCTGGAGTCATACTTGCGGGGCTACTTCCTCTAGTTGCGGTGCAACATCCAACGTATCAAGAATTCGCGGGTATTGCTTTCGGTTTAGTTCTGTTCGGGTCGATAGTCTTTCTCATTCTAGTAATGTGGTCACAGTGGCCCCAAGGAACTCCGATAGAATCTGCAGCGGTGGCCATCATGGGTGTTTTGTATACCGGAGGAACTCTATCTTTCTGGAATTTGTTGCGTGCGTTTCCCGAAGAAATGTTGAATTCGAGCGACCCTCTCTCGGGAACACTTTTGTTGATCTTTCCGATTTGGACCACTTGGATAGGTGACTGCCTTGCCTATTTAGTAGGTTCACGGTGGGGAAGGAAGAAATTGATTGTCGAGGTGAGTCCCAACAAAACAATAGTAGGCTCGCTAGGAGGATTGGCGGGATCTATTATTGGTGGGTTCGGTTACAATCATTATTTGTTGCGTGAGATGACTGAGATCCACTTTCCTCTGGAAATGATTCTTGTGTTTAGCTGTTTGGTGGCGTTAATCGGACAACTGGGGGATTTGTCTGAGTCGGTAATGAAAAGACAAGCAGGAATTAAAGACTCTAGTGGGTTAATTCCAGGTCATGGTGGTGTGCTTGATAGGTTGGATGGTCTCTTTTTTACTATACCGATGACTTATTTCATTTTCTTGTTGTACATCCAATATGGTTAGCAAAAAGAAAGATAAGATAGGAGTAGTAATTCTTGGATCAACCGGTTCGATTGGCCAGTCTACTCTATCGGTGGTAGAAAGACATTCCGATCTTTTTCGTATAGTAGCCCTATCAGCGAATAGGTCTATTGATCTACTTGCCGCGCAGGCTCACAAACACTCTGTCACCAAAATTGTTGTCGCAGATGCATCTGCTATAAAGGATAAGGAAGAACTCTCTAGTTTAGAATGGAAAACTGGAGTGGACGGCATAGCAGAAGTGGTAGCCGATCCTGAAGTTGATATAGTGGTAAATGCCATTGTGGGAGCGGCTGGTTTGCAGGCTACCTTATCAACTATAGAAGCTGGGAAAAAATTAGCTTTAGCGAACAAAGAATCCCTTGTTGTTGGAGGACCGTTAGTACTAGAAAGCCTTCGAAAATGCGATGGTGAGATAATTCCAATTGACAGTGAACATTCCGCCATTTATCAATGTATTAAAAAGGAAGAGTTAAGAACCCTGTCAAGGTTGATTTTAACCGCTTCTGGTGGTCCATTCTTTAACCTGCCCCCTGAACAATTGGAGAGTGTAACCTTACAGCAAGCCTTGAAACATCCTACCTGGGAAATGGGACAGAAGGTCACCATCGACTCAGCAACCTTAGCAAACAAGGCACTGGAAATAATAGAAGCACATTTCCTTTTCGGTACAGAATATGAATCTATATCAGCAGTGATTCATCCTCAGTCCATCGTCCACTCATTTGTGGAGTTTATAGATGGATCCGTTTTGGCGCAGTTGGGATCTCCTACTATGGAGTTACCCATTTTATACGCTCTTGCACACCCTAAAAGGGTGGCGGATTCTGCACTTAGGACCTTTGAACCAGCTTCTCTATCCAGTTTGGAGTTTGAAAGCATTGACGAGGATCGGTTTCCAATGTTTTGGGCAGGTGTCCAAGCGGGAAGACAAGGAGGAACAGCGCCTGCTATTTTCAACGCTTCTAATGAGATTGCAGTAGAAGCATTCTTGAAACGTCAGATTAAATTTTCTGAAATTCCAATGGTGGTAGATAAGACATCAATGTCACTCGGTGTTGATGAGGTTGATAGTTTAAAGGATATTGTTGTAGCGGATGAGTCGGCCAGAGAAGTGAGTGGAGAAGTGGTGCAGTCAATTCGGAGTTAGGCAGGTCGAAAAGAGTCGTGAATATATGTTCATATTAGAGTTCGTGTTCTAAACAAGGGGGAATAGGGAATCGGATGACCACTTTTGCTGCGACCATGTTCATGTTGGGAGTGCTAATTTTTGTACATGAATTGGGTCACTATCTAGCTGCCAAATCAGTAGACATCGAAGTCAAAAGATTCTCCATAGGTTTCGGCCCGAAAATCGTTGGGTTCCGTCGAGGTGAAACAGAATACATCCTGAGTTTGATACCATTAGGTGGGTATGTGAGCATGGGCGGGATGTACGACGAAACAATGGACCAAATTGAAGGAGGTTCGCAGGAAGAGGATCGGAAGCCGAGTCAAAGAGATTTTGACGCAAAACCGATTTGGGCCAGGGCCTTTGTTTTGTCAGCGGGCGTTCTCATGAATTTTGCATTGGCCTTTGTTATTTATACTGGAGTATCTGCTTTTTGGGGAATGCCCGAAATAGATGAAACCAGAGTCGCCCGGGTAGATTCCGACGCTTTGCCACCTGGCGCACATAACCTAGGTCGACTTGAAAGCGGAGCGACACTGGTGACGATAGGAGAGAACACGGTTAGCCACTGGGGCGATGTGAGAGATGCTTTTTTAGCTGCATCTTCAGGACCTCTGGAGATATCGACAGAAAATGCGGATAGTAACGTTGAGATTGATCTGCCAGCAGATATAGATGAACGGATGGCGATTGTTCAAGCGTTGTACCCGTGGCAGGACAATGTTATCGGAAGTATTAACCCAGGGTCTCCAGCCGAAAGGGGAGGGTTGCAAGAGGGTGATAAAGTTCTAGGAATCGATGGAGAGACTGTCTCTCATTGGTATGATATGACTGAGTTGGTGAGATCTAATCCTGAAGTCCAATTAGAATTTTCTCTGGAACGAAATGGTAGAGAATTAATCAGGTATATTACCCCTGAATCGGTCATGCAAGATGGGTTGGAAATAGGCCTCATAGGGACTACGGCCCCGGGATTGTCATACTCATATGAAAAGGTGGGATTTGGCAGGTCTCTAGAATTGGGTTACAGGGAAACCCTAACTTACAGTCATATGATCTTGTCCTTTGTAGGGGAATTGTTCACTGGCGGCGTTTCTAGTAGAGAAATTGGAAGTGTCTTTACTATAGGTCAGGTCGCCGGTCAAACTGCCAGACAAGGATTAGAGTTTTACCTTCGTTTCGTTGCTCTATTTTCCATTAATCTAGCTATTTTGAACTTGCTTCCGATACCGGTATTGGACGGAGGGCATCTAATGTTTTTGGGACTTGAAGCGATTCGCAGAAAACCATTGTCCCTAGAAACCAAACTAGCATTTAGCAAGGTTGGCTTTCTTTTTCTTGTAGGTATAATGGTTTTAGCACTCTTCAATGACATAGTACGTCTTATGGGTCTGTAGGAATCTAATTTCTGATAGCTGAACCGTTACAAGAGATTGAGTTGCCCTTTTTCGCTCTGATCAAGTCGGAGTTTTTCCAAATCAAGAAAAGGTGTTGGGTTATTTTGTGGTATGACTTCCAAAACTCCCTTGAATCCTTTTGGGCGGATAGCTTTTTCCATAGTCGAGATAGCCAAATCCGGTGTGTTGCAGTTTTCGGAAAGGTGCGCGAGGAGTATCCCGAGTAGCCGTTTGTGCAGTAATTCACAGGCCAGTTGCGCAGCAGCTTTGTTGGAGAGGTGCCCGTGACTGGAAGCAATTCTCTGTTGGACTGCAGTGGGATATGAGCTTTTTCTCAACAACTCTTCTTCGTAGTTGGATTCAAGTATTAAAAAATCAGAGCTCTTTAGGGCTAGCCGAACCTGGGCGGTTGGCCTACCTAAGTCAGTGGCAATCCCAATCTTGAATCGTTTTGATGTGTCGGAAAGAGTAAAAACAACAGGGTCAACTGCATCGTGGACGGTCAAGAAGGGTTCAACAAGGATTCCCTTGACAACGAAAGGGCGACTGGGCTGATAAAGTTCAATAAAATCGTTTCGATGAAAGATTTTTTCACATTTTTCCAAAGTCTGTGCGGTTATGTGGATAGGGATATCGTATCGGCGACCGAAGATCCCAGCACCAGCAACATGGTCACTATGGTCGTGGGTGATTAGGATGGCGTCGATTGTTTCCGGTGCCACATTTATTTTGGACAATCTGCGAGTTGTTTCTTTACCGCTGAATCCGATATCTACAAGAATCCTCGTATCCAGAGATTCTATGAGTGTAGAGTTTCCTTTACTTCCACTGCCCAATGAACAGATTTTCATTTTGGTGAACAAGATTCCATGAAAAGTAGTTTATCTAGATGTGTCGGGGTGTGGTCGTGTGTTTTCCCAGGCTTCCAGCAACAACTTTTCGGCTTTTGAAGTTAGTTCTACGTCACGACGAGCCATGACTTTACGGACCATTTGCAAGAATGCTGAAAGATCGTATGGTTCAAGGTCATTGGCAGTTCCCCAAGAAAATGGTGGGATATCGTGCGGAGCCATGCCCCCTCCGAAAAAGTTTGTACCACAGCCAATTGTACAGCCTCCGGGAAATAGACTTCCAATTCCCGTTTTAACATGGTCCCCTACGAAAATGCCAAGTTTTTGCTGTCCTGTGGGATGTTCCGTGTAATAGTTACCATGGTGCCTAAAAATCTTTATTTCACCGTAGTTGTTCTTGAGGTCACTATTACAAGTAAGTGCTCCGAAGTTCACCCAACGCCCCACATATGAATGTCCCAGGTAACCGTCATGGGATTTGTTTGTATGACTCAGTATCACGGAGTTGCTTATTTCTCCTCGTAGCTTGCATTCAGGCCCAGCTGTAAAGCAACTCATAGAGCCACCAAGTAGGCGTGTCCGAGCACCTACAAAGGCCGGTCCAATAATATGCGTGAAAGGACTAATGTACGCTCCAGTGGAAATTAGAATGGACCCCGACCGGCTGTCCAAGTGGGTGTTGGGAGCGATGACGGCACCTGATTCGATGATAATGGGATTGTTGCCCTCATAGGTTACTCCATGGGGGACTCCAACAGTTATGGAACATCTGGCATGGTCGAGAGGAACCCTATTCACATCTTTGTTGATCTGCTCTCCATTGACTACGACCAAATCCCACATGTCTTCCAGAACGGTTCCAGACAACGGAAATTTAGGAAAATCCGATTTGGATCCCCAGGCATATGAATCAAAGATGTTAATATCTTCATAACCAGAAAACCCTTTTGGGAGAACCCAACCCACTATTTGATCTCTGATCACCAGTGTTTGTGGTTGGTTATAGCGGTCGGTGTGCGAGAAGATTTCCTCGACAGTTCCGTCGGTGTGTTCACTAGGATCAAGAATTGCACGGCTCGAAAACAAGATGACTGGTTTTCCACTGTGTATATCATCGAGGCCCAGGACTGGTGGAGCGTCTAGCTCATCGAAATGTCGAAGGCTCGGGCAGGTTATATGGCCCAGACATTTCTCCCCCCAAAGTGCTTCGGCTCTTTCTCTCATCGAAAGAATTCCTAGAGTGAGTTCTCCTGCTGGCCTTGTCAGAGTAAATGGTTTCCAGCTCTGTGCTTCGTTATCATCGAAAAGGTACAAGTGCATCATCTCAATTATTCCTCTTGGACACTCGAATTGGTAAGATGGTCGATCAATGTTTTTAGATCAGATGCGAGATCCTTGGTAGTGGCCAAAACTGTATCTCCCGCCTGAACTAAAACCAAATCTTTTATTCCGTAGGTTACAAAATTCATGTCTTCAGAATAGATAACACTGTCCTTGGTGTTTACCAATTTGCCTTTTCCCATTAAGACATTGCCACTCTCATCCTTTGGTCTTACACGTGGAAGGGAACTCCAAGTGCCAACATCGTCCCAGTGGAAATTCGCTAAGGCAGTCGCTACTCGGCCACTTCTTTCAAGGATCCCCTCGTCAACACTCATCATGGGAATATTGTTGAAAAAATCGGCTGGCCTATTTGATTCCAGGTGGAAAAGAAATTGTGAGAGCTCAGGTGTAACAGTGCGAATTTCATCGATCAAATCTTTTGCTCTCCAAAGAAAGATACCACTATTCCATAGGTATCCCTCTTTTAGGTATTGTTTGACTGTTTCCAAGTCAGGCTTTTCTTGAAAAGAAACGACCTCGAAAGCACTAGTCTTGCCGTCAGTTTCAAGGGGTTTTCCTCGCTCGATGTAACCATAACCAGTTTCTGGGCGATCGGGATTAACGGCAACAGTAAATAGCTTTTTGTGCGCGGTCGCCATTGCTAGGACATCTTGAATTAACTCTGCGAACTTTGATTCTGGTTCAATGACATGGTCTGCGTGCAGAGAAAGTATTACTGCTTCTGGGTCCTCCTGGGATATATCCCAGGCCGCCCAGGTCAATGCAGCAGCTGTTCCACGCACTAGGGGTTCTATCTTAAAACATTGGGGCGGAAGTTCTCTTACAAGGTCCTGTATACTCTCACTGAGATGCGTTGTGGTGAGAATTCGAATCTGTTCGGCTGGTACCAATGTGAGCGCCCTGCGAACAGTTTCAGTGAGCATAGGTTGACTGGTCGCCAGCGGTAAGAGTTGCTTAGGCCTTTTCTTACTGCTAGCTGGCCAAAATCTAGTGCCTGCTCCTCCTGCTAGTATAGTTATGTATAGATGTTTGTTCATCTCGAAAGCTTGGTGCTGATTCCATTTGTAACGATGAGTTTTTCATCTGAGGGTGTCATAGAAATGCCTTCAGGTTACAGATTGGATGATAAATGGATTAGCTCTCCAAGGAAAGGAAGTGACTTAGCATCACTATAGATAAAACACCTGAGCGTTGACAGGTCTTGTACCTTCAAATAGCGTTGGTTTTAATGCAAATAAAGGTGCTACCTGTGAATATGACTAGCCGTACTCTTCGATTATCGTTCATTTTATGGCCTACACTCATCCTGTTGACCAATTTGACAGGTTGTAGCAGGGACAATCCATTCGACCTAAAATGGACGGAAGCCAAGCCCGATACAGCCTTGATATATTCCCTTAGTCGTCCAGAAATGAACCTACCCTCTGGTTTCGACCTTGTGGAGAGAACCACGGTTACGATAGAAGAATCAGATGTCACTGGAACCTGGGATTTCTTGCTTGACAGTCGCGATGGAGAGTTAGTTTTCGTACCTCCCGCAGTATTTGGAATCGAAAGCGAATCAAAAATGATTCGTTTCCCAGGAATGGATTTCGATGAGGTGTTGGAGGCTCCTAGCGATACATCCTCCTATTCCAGTGATGAAGTGGTTCCTGTGCAGACGAACTCTGTATACGTAGTCCAAACGCATAGGGGTAGGAACAAGTTCGGCATGCTATGTGTTTTCTATGGAAAATTACAACCATTGGAAATGACAACTAATGGAACCGTTACATTCGTGTTTGACAGGAATGAGCTCTGTGGTGAGTTGAATCTTGTCCCCAAAGATTAAGGAACATTGTGCTTGATATAAAAAGGATCCGAGAAGACGTTTCTGGAGTAAAAAAAGCTCTTGATAAAAGAGATCAAGCAGGTTTAGACCAGAAAATAGAAAAAGCCATTCTTTTGGACGAAAAGAGAAGAGAAGCACTCGCTGAGGTGAATACACTCAAGGCGAAGAGGAATAAGACTTCTAAAGAAATCGGAACCAAGATGAAAGATGGTTTGGATACGGATGATATGGTAGCAGAAATGCGTCTTTTGGGAGACAGGGTGGCTGAATTGGACTCTCAGGTCAGAGGATGTGAGTCTGAAATCTCCGAGTTGCTGCTCCAGATTCCCAATATCCCTCATGAGAATGTTCCAAGTGGCGGGGTAGAAAATAATGAGATCCTGAGGACTGTAGGATCCCCCAAAAAATTCGAATTCGAGCCGAAACCACACTGGGAATTGGGAGAATCTTTGGACATCCTTGACTTTCCCAGAGGTGCCAAGATATCTGGATCAGGCTTCCCAATACTGAAGGGTGAGGGAGCACGTTTGCAACGGTGTCTAATAGATTTCATGATTGACTTACACACGGGGAGTCATGGTTACAGTGAATTGAGAGTTCCTTATTTGGTGACAACGGAATCTTTGACTGGCACAGGACAATTGCCAAAATTTGCAGAGGAATCTTACCAGTCTGAGAGGGACGATTTGTGGTTAATTCCTACTGCAGAGGTTCCTGTAACCAATTTGCATAGGGGAGAATTGTTAGACTGGGAGGAACTCCCAATATGCTATACTGCATACAGTCCCTGCTTTAGGAGAGAGGCTGGAGCCGCAGGTGCGGATACTAGAGGGCTTCTTCGAGTCCATCAATTCGACAAAGTTGAATTGGTTCGTTATGTCGCCCCAGAAAATACTCTTGATGCGTTAGATAAAATTACTAAAGAGGCGGAAGCGATACTCAATTCTCTGGGCTTAACATATAGGGTGATCAAGTTGGCTGGTGGTGATCTAGGGTTTTCCGCCGAAATGACTTACGATATTGAAGTTTGGGCGCCTGGGGTAGAACAATGGCTAGAGGTTTCTAGTTGCAGTAGCTTTTCAGATTTCCAAGCACGAAGGACTGACCTGAGATTTAGAAGGGGAAAAAACCAAAAGCCCAGCTTTGTCCACACTCTGAATGGTTCTGCACTGGCCTTACCGAGATTGTTAGTAGCTATCATGGAAACGTACCAGCAAGCAGATGGAACAATCGAAGTTCCTGAAGTGATTCAAAATAGACTGGGCCTCTCCATCATTTCGAACCAATAGGTTGTTGATATGTCTGGAAGCTTTCAGTGAGGTTTAATAAGTGGTCAGTGGCTGTATTTGTTCTATTTTCCTCACTGCTGATTTGGTACTTGGTTTATACACAATCGATTGTGGCCGGTCTGCATGAGAGCGAAGAACGAATGACAGAAGTCGTGTCACTTGTTCAGGAACTCATACAAACAAGTAGCAAGACTGGATCTGCACCTGGTGGCGACTTCGAAACGGTTCTCTTTGAATTACAAGAAGTTGTAATTGAGTCAGGAATACCTATGGTATGGATGGGTGCCAATGGCATTGTCCTTTCAGCAGAGAATCTACCTTTTGAAACGGATATTTATACCCCAGCGGGCCAGGACCTGATCAGAGGCTTGGTTCGTGAATACGAAATGAAAGGCCATTCACCAGTCATTGGGGTGATGGGTAATCTGATTTACTTTGGAGACAGTCCACAAACTTCTGGGTTGCAATGGATTCCCTTGCTTCAGGCGAGCGGTTTGCTCATTACGGCTTTGATTGGTTTTTTGGTAATCAGGTACCAGCGAAAAGCGGAGCAAGAAAAAGCTTGGACTGCAATGGCTCGCGAGTTGGCACACCAGTTGGGTACTCCAATTTCTTCCCTGAAGGGCTGGCTAGAATTGATGAAATTTCCTATAGACTATCGCCCAGGGTCTATAGATCAAAAATCTCTTAATGATGGAATTGAAGAAGACCTGATAAGGCTGGAAAAAATTACGCATCGATTTGAAATGATAGGGAGAGATCCAGATTTGACTGTGCTTAACATAGTTGATGTTCTGGAAGATTTAAGAGAATATTTGCATAAGAGGCTGCCCAGATTATCAAAAGGAATCGAGTTGAGTGTAGAGATCCCGGAAGTGGGGACTAGCATTCGAGGGAATAAGATTCTTTTGTCATGGGCGTTGGAGAATGTTGTGAAGAATGCTCTAGATGCGATGGCTGGTCGCACTGGTGAAATAAGGGTGGAAGCCGTGAGGGACAGTAGTAAATGGTTAAGAATTACTGTTCAGGATACTGGACCAGGTGTTGATCCAAGGGTAAGAGATAAAATTTTTGAGGCGGGGATTAGTGGAAAAGAAGCAGGTTGGGGGGTGGGATTGACCTTGGCTCGCAGGATAATAGTAGGGTCACACAACGGAAGAATCTATCTCGGGCCCGATCAAAGTGAAGGAGCGAGTTTTGACATTTGTTTGCCCATCGCACACGGTTAAATACTGGGCCCATTCGGTTAGTAAACGCAGTTCTAGGAATTCTGGCATAGTATGAAACCTAGCAGTGTCAATTTAGATCGATTAAATCCAAGCCAACTCAAAGCTGTTAAGCACTTTAAAGGCCCAATGCTAGTATTGGCTGGGGCAGGTTCTGGCAAAACAAGAGTTTTGACTACACGTGTGGCATATTTGATTAGCCAAGGTATATCTCCGTTATCTATACTCGCGGTTACCTTCACTAATAAAGCCGCTGGAGAAATGAGAAGCCGAGTTCGCACATTGTTGAATGAGGATCCACACGGCATGTGGCTAGGGACCTTCCATGCATTAGGAGCACGTTTCCTCCGACAGCATGGTTCGTTAATTGGTTGGACTTCCCAATTCTCCATTTACAACACTCAAGATAGTGTACGACTCGTAAAAGCAATTTCTAAATCTATTGGTTTGGATAGTTCCCGATGGAGTCCTAAAGCTCTAGTTCATGGGATTAGTGATCTTAAAAGTCAACTAATCAATCCTCAAGAGTTCTTAGAAGAACAAAGCGATAGTCATGACATATTCAAAAGAAAGATTGCCCATATCTATCCCAGGTATCAGTCTGCACTCAAGGAGCAGAATGCATTCGATTTTGACGATCTACTTGTAAAACCCCTGGAAATTTTACGTGGAAATGAGAGATTGCTCGACAATTATCAAAGTCGTTTTGAGTTTATCCTGGTCGACGAATTTCAGGATACTAACAAAGCACAGTTCGAGTTTCTTCGTTTATTAGCAGAAAAGCATAAAAATCTCATGGTGGTTGGTGATGACGACCAAAGTATCTATGGATGGAGGGGTGCTGATGTCAAAAATATTTTGGAATTTGACCAACATTTCAATGATTCCCAAGTCGTGAGGTTAGAGCAAAACTATAGATCAAGTGGCTCTATTCTCGCTACGGCTAATGCGGTGATACAGGAGAATACCAAGCGGAAAGGCAAAACCCTTTATACGGAAAAAGCATCTGGGGAACGTATCACCTTGGTGGCAACACCAGGGGAAATAGATGAGGCACGATGGATAGCTGATCGTATAGAAATGTTTTTGATGACAGGAAAGGAATCTATTGCGAGCAACATTGCAGTTCTGTATAGGACAAATGCCCAAGCACGGGCATTTGAAGAGGTCTTTAGAAGGAAAGGGTTGTCTTATCAAATCATAGGTGGAGTGCGTTTTTACGAACGTAGAGAGATTCAGGATGTTTTGGGTTATTTGAGGTTGATATCTAATCCACGGGACCAGGTGGCGTTCGAAAGGATAGTCAACTACCCGCGAAGGGGTATAGGGGGAAAATCTCTAGAATATCTTAAAGATTGGGCGCAATCTAATGATACTGGTCTACTGGAGGGTGCTATAGAAGCAGAAAATATTTCAGGTATGCCTACAAGAGGGGCAGCCTCCTTGGTAGAATTCGGCACTTTAATACAGAAATATTCCAGTATCGCATTTAGTACACCCATAGGAGAACTCTTGGGCCTTCTAGTAGAGGAGTTAGATATTTTTTCGGCCCTTGGGATTGAAGGACCAGAAGGAGAGGACCGTGCAAATAATGTCAGAGAGTTGATTGCCGGAGCTCATGACTTCAGGGCGAACTGGGTTCCAGAGTCAGACGAATTTATTGAAGACGGTTTTTCAGAACTGGATCTTTTTTTGCAGGAAGTGGCTTTGATTATAGATATAGATAGTCATGATGTGAGCTCGGAAAAGATTACCTTGATGACCCTGCACAGTGCAAAGGGATTGGAGTTCCCTACTGTTTTTATATCAGGTTTAGAGGAGGGGCTGTTTCCTTTGCATAGAGCCTATGATACGATAGATGAATTGGAGGAGGAGAGGCGTCTGTTTTACGTAGGAATTACCAGAGCGCAAGATAGACTGTTATTGACACGAGCTGGTCGTCGGCGCAGGGCTGGTGAAATTGTCCATGCTTCAGCTTCTACTTTCCTGAAGGCGATTCCCAAATCTCTGATTAATAGATCAGGGAATCTTGGTAGCAAACCGAAACTCCACCTTCGATCTTCAACAGTAAGGAGTGCAGCTACTGAGGATAGTAAAAGCAGGATTTTTGGGGCAGGGGTGACTTTAAACGAAGACTATGTCAATGAAGAACAAGAATTTGTCGAGAACCAAGAATTCAATCAAGATCTACCTCGATTGGTTGAGGGTGAAAGGGTGGTACATGACAAATTTGGCTCTGGAGTTGTTCGTTCCGTGTCTGGTTTCGGGAAAGATCTGAAAGTTGCAGTTTATTTTGACGGAGCTGGTGAAAAGAAATTATTAGCTCGTTATGCGGGATTGAAAAAGGACTACTGACGTATGTCTCTTAGCAAGTGAAGACTTCTAATCTTCCTCTGATGAGTCACTTGATTTTAGGGAAGGGGTCTTTTCATTTCTTCTGGTCCTGCTGAAAAATGTTAGCACTCCAGTGAGCCCGTGCAAGGCAGATTCTATTTCTCTATGGACCAAGTCCACCAAGGAAGTGAATTCTCCAATTCGCTTTTCGATTTGGGATGAAGCATCTTTCAAGCCATTCATCAGCCCCGTGAAAGAGCTATGTGCTTGTTCAACATCTTCACGAATCATTTTCGAGATAGATTCTAAATTTTCTGCTATGCCAAGGCACCTTTGTACAAGGGGAGACAGGGTTTTCCCTAGCCGTGTAATGAAGATTATTCCTACAAGTAAGAATATACTTGCGATTAACGCTAAGAAGATTATCGAAAGGTCAACAACTAGTTCTAAGATAGGAATTGTTCCTCCAATTCATTGTTTGGAAAGGATTTTTACCAGATGCTCAAGATACAACATTATGAACAATTCTACACCCTCTGGGGTTTTAGTGAATGTCTGGCAATAATATCTTTAGGATCCTGAGTTGAGTGCTGAAATTGGTTGGGATGATAGGACCAACAGGGTATTTAAGAAAAATAAAATGGGAGAAGTCATATGCCTAGCTTCGTGGTAGAGGGAGGACAGAAGTTGGCTGGTGAAATACGGCCAGCAGGAAATAAGAACTCTGCATTGCCCGCAATAGCAGCATCCCTGCTAGGAACAGGAGTGACTATTCTCAAGAATATGCCTCGCATTCTAGATGTCCTCACTATGCTGGAAATACTGGAGAATCTAGGCGCTAGGGTTACTTGGAAGGGTCAAAACACAGTGTCTATAGATCCTTCATCCGTTACATCCGGGAGTATAGACACTGTACTGGCACAAAAAATACGAGCGTCTTTGTTACTGGCAGGACCTTTGTTGGCTCGCTTCGGCTGTGTGCGCCTACCTCCACCAGGCGGAGACGTCATAGGGAGGAGGAGAATGGATACTCATTTCCTGGCATTCGAAGCCCTAGGCGCCACTGTTAAATTTGATTCGGGCTTTGAAATAAAATGTGAAAAATTGTGTGGGACCAACTTATTTTTGGATGAACCCTCGGTTACAGGAACAGAGAACGCCATCATGGCAGCGGTACTGGCAAAAGGAGAGTCTATAATCCGTAACGTTGCTTCCGAACCTCATGTCCAAGATTTGTGTAATTTGTTGAATAGTATGGGTGCTGACATAGAAGGTGTAGGAACTAATCAACTTAGGATATCAGGCGTAGAGAGTCTGCAGGGAACCACTTTCTCAATAGGGCCTGACCACATTGAAACAGGGTCTTTTATTGGATTGGCTGGTGTTACTGGTAGTCAGATATTGATTAAAGATGCTCCAGTTGAACACCTCGAAAGCACCTTACTTGGGTTCAGAAGATTGGGATTGGACATTCACGTTGAAGGGACAGACATCAGAGTATTGGGCGACTCTCAAAAGAACATTATAAGTGACGCCTTTGGTTCTCTTCCCAAGATAGATGATGGGCCTTGGCCAGCCTTTCCAGCTGACTTGACTTCGATAGCTCTTGTTACCGCTACTCAGTGTGAGGGAACAGTACTAATACACGAAAAAATGTTCGAATCACGAATGTTTTTCACGGATAAATTAGTAGCTATGGGAGCAAGGATTATTCTTTGTGACCCTCACCGTGCAGTTGTTGCGGGTCCCTGTAGACTGAGAGCTGCGAAGCTGGAAAGCCCAGATATCAGGGCAGGTATGGCACTGCTCTTAGCAGCTCTCGGAGCCGAAGGAGTAAGTCATATTCAAAATATTGGTCAAATTGAAAGAGGGTATGAAAGAATAGATGAGCGATTAAGACATTTGGGCGCTAAGATAGAAAGGTCAGATTGATCGAGCTATAACTCTCCCGATAGAAAGGTTAAGAATTGGTCATGTGTGGACTCTTTCCAGTTGTCTAAAAGGAAAAAACACGCCTATGTCCACATGCTGAAAAGCCTTGAAAATAGAAGTCTATTTGCATAGTTTAGTCCCAGTGAACCGCCTCAAAAGGCGGTCGTTTTGTAGGTGGGGGAGTGGTTGGCCCCCGCTTTTTTATTCTGGGAAGGTTAGGTCCTAGAAAATGGAGATGCCGAGGTTTTGGACAAGCAACATATAGAAGCTGTGATTGAGAAAGAGCTCATAGAGCTTGGATACGAGCCTGTTATAATTCAGTGGGCTGGTAGTTCGAATCGTCCAATTATAAGGTTGAGGATCGACAACATACAGAGAGAGGTTCCGAATTTAGGGGTAACTGTAGCAGATTGCGCTCGGGCAAGTCGACATCTGGAGGGTTGGTTGGAGCAGGAAGAAGTTTTCCCGGAAACGTATGTTCTGGAGGTGTCATCGCCGGGAGTGAATAGACCACTCGTGAAAGCGAGTGACTGGGAGCGGTTCGTTGGCCAGTCAGTAGTGGTCCAAACAAATGCCAGAACACAATTAGGAGGAGAGAAATCTCAGTTTGAGGGAAAGCTGCTAAGAGTTGATGGGAGAGAGGATAGTTCGCCCAGAGCGCATATGCAGTTAAAAGATGGTACCAAATTGAAATTCGAGCTTAGTGAAGTAAAAAAAGCAAATTTGCTGTACGATTGGTAATGTCGCACAGACCGTGAGGATTATATGAATGATGCTGCTCAAATCGTAGATGCATTGAAGGCTGTAGTGGCCACAAAGAGTCTATCCTCTGACGAGGTCAATGATCTATTGAAAGAAGGTATAAAGGCTGGATTGATAAGGATTTATGGACCAACGGTTCAGTCCGAGATTACCATAAATGATCAGTCAGGGGGAATGGATATCCTAGTGCTCAGGCGTGTAGTTGAAGAAGTACAGGATCCATCTTCCGAGATCAGTCTAGATGAGGCACGATGGGACGACGAGGGATTTGAAGTAGGAGACGTGATGGAAATTCCTGTGGAATTTTCTGAATTTGGTAGGAATGCTGTGATGGCGGTGAAGCAAAAGATCGTGCAGTTGGTCAGAGAGAATGAGCGTGACAGAATACGATATGAATTTGAAGACAAAATTGGAGAGCTAATTTCAGGAGAAGTTCAGCAAATCGAATCGGGTAAGGTAGTGGTTTTGGTAAACGGAGCCCCCGACGCCGACGCTCTGATTCCTTGGAAAGAACAGAATCCACGGGAAAGGTTTCGTCAAGGTGATCCTATAAGGAGCGTTTTGCGTAAGGTCGAAGAAACCCCAAAGGGTCCCAGGCTAATATTGTCCAGAGGAGCATCTCTGTTTGTTGGAGCACTCTTCAAACTGGAAGTGCCTGAGATCCAACAGGGCATTATTGAGATTAAGGAGATCGCTAGGGAGGTCGGGGGAAGAACAAAACTTGCTGTTTACAGCCACGATGAGTCTATAGACCCAGTTGGGTCCTGTGTAGGACTTAGAGGTTCACGCGTGCAGGCAGTTGTTCAAGAACTTGGTGGTGAACGTATAGACATAGTGCCCTGGCATCCTGAACCAGAAGTATTTGCCAGGCGTTCCTTGGCTCCTGCTAGGGTCTCGAAAATTATGAGTGATCCAGAACGCAGAGTAATAACCGCTATTGTGAATGAAGACCAACTATCTCTTGCTATCGGGAGAAATGGACAGAATGTGAGGTTAGCTTCTCAACTTATCGGCTGGCAGGTCGATCTATACGGTTCAAGGGAATGGGTCGAGCTAGGGGCCGATCTCAAATTGTTCGATAGAGAAGTAGTGGACCAAGATTATGAAAGCTCGGATTTTTCGCTAGAAGAGTTGGACCTTCAAGATGAAACTTTGGGTGCCCTGCAAAAGTCTGGGTACTCCACCTTCTTACAAATAATAGATTTTAGCAAAGGTGATTTTCTAAAGATTGAGGGAATATCGGAAGAAGAGTCTGCGAAATTGATGGGATTAATAGAAGAATTGACAGTGCTGGACGAAGGTGCCGAAGATGCCGAAACAGAGCCTGACAAACAGGACTCGTCTATTCCAAAATCAGAAGAAATGGAAAGTTAGTCATATGTACAGTTCTGTAAAAGGAAGCCCTTTGGGTCTGCTAGGATTGGCACGCAGAGCAGGAATGATCGAACAGGGTGTGAATCTAACTCGAAGGGCATTGAGTCAGGGCAGGGCTAGTCTAGTACTTATGGCTCGCGACGGATCTAAAATTCAAAAAGAAAAAATTACTAGAGTGTTAAAGCACAAAAAGGTTCCAGCTATTACCTGGGGTACCTGTGAAGATTTAGGGGCTATTTTGGGGAGCGGATCTGTCACAGCTCTGGCTGTAACAGATCAAGGCATGGCAAAACGAATGATTGATGAATTGCCCGGTCAATCAGAAAGTAAGTGTGTAACAAATTCAGCCAGGTCAGGTAAATAGAATGAAGGTAGCCAGTCTAGCTAGGGAACTGAGAGTCCCTCCACAAATGCTATTGAATTGCCTAAGAGTTCTTCGCATCTCAGTTATAGATGAAGAAGATCGTATGAGCGAGGGCGATGTAGCTTTGATTCGCGCTCGACTGGAATTAGTAAAAAACAGACAGGGCAAGATCAAGAATAATGAAGAAGCAATTGAAGTTGTCCTCAAAGGTGCTAAGTCGGCAGGGAAGCGCAGACGTCGACGCCAACCCTCCGAAGACCCGGCTGAAGAAGAATCTCTTGATCCCGCCGAATCTGTAGAAAGTGAGAAAGCAACTGAAGTATTAGAGGTCCTA
>TARA_B100000686_G_scaffold27699_1_pt1 | contig 19891 bp, 18 predicted proteins | sample TARA_B100000686 | Tara Oceans TARA_B100000686 (sample SAMEA2622733) | marine metagenome | biome: marine biome (ENVO:00000447); feature: marine epipelagic mixed layer (ENVO:xxxxxxxxx); material: "saline water (ENVO:00002010), including plankton (ENVO:xxxxxxxx)" | depth 150 m | reverse complement strand
TATTCTGGATATATGTTGTGGTAGTGGTGCTATAGGAGTTTCAATAGCACAAGAATTAAAAAACTCTAGAGTTTTTGCATCTGATCTGAGTAAAGATGCAACTATTTGTTCTATGCAGAATGCATCAAGCATTTTATTGAAAAATTATTCTGTTCTTCAAACTTTTATGATGTCTGGTATTCTGGAAAGAAACTTTTTTAATTTAATTGTTTCTAATCCGCCATATATCCCTACTTGTAAAATTGCCAATCTTGATACTGAAGTGGCAAATTATGGTCCGAGTATGGCTCTGGATGGAGGAAAAGATGGGATGTTTTATCTATCTGAAATTATCAGGAAAGCCCCGTTATATCTTTTCTCTAAAGGAGTATTGATATTAGAGATTGACCATGAACAGGTAGAAAGTTGTATTAAAGAGATTAAGAGTACTGGGAATTATCTAACGCCCGTAATTCATAGGGATCTAGCTGGGTTAAATAGAGTTGTTGAGGTTAAAAAAAACTGACATGGAAAAATTTCTTATTACTGGAGGAAGAACGTTAAGTGGGGAGATTATTGCTAGTGGTTCTAAAAATGCGGCTCTACCTTTATTGTTTCTTTCTTTGATGGCCGAAAAAAGATGTGAACTAAAAAGAGTGCCAGATCTTACTGACATTCAAATTGCATTAGAACTTTTAGATGTTTTTGGCGTTTCTCATGAGGCTAGTTCTAACAATTCTTTTTGCTTAGATCCTTCAAAGATTCATTTTGAAGTAGCACCTTATGAACTAGCAAGTAAAATGAGGGCTTCGATTTTGATTTTAGGGCCTCTCTTGACTAGATTAGGTCATGCCTCAATTCCGTTACCTGGAGGATGTGCGATTGGCGCTAGGCCTATTGATCAACACTTAAAAGGTTTGATTGCTATGGGGGCAAAAATAAATTTAGAAAATGGGATTATACACGCAAGAGCGAAACGTTTACTTGGAGTATGTTTTGATTTTGAAATGATTACTGTTACTGGAACGATTAATCTTTTGATGGCAGGTGTTTTAGCTAAAGGAACTACGATATTGAATAATATTTCTATAGAGCCAGAAGTAATCTTTTTATCAAATTTATTAAATAAAATGGGTGCTGAAATTAAGATTTTCCCAGATAAGAGAAAAATGATAATAGAAGGGGTAGAGTCTTTAAGTGGTTTTGAAGTTGATGTGCCTCCAGATAGGGTAGAGGTTGGAACACTAATGATTGCAGGTATCATTACAAAAGGAAATATTAAAATTACTAGATGTTCCCCTGATGATTTATCTGCTGTAACTCATTGTCTTTCTTTGGTTGGTGCTGAGATTGTTTCTGGCAATGATTGGATTCAAATAAAGAGCAAAGATGTGTTAACTTCGTTAGATGTTGAGACAAGCCCTTTCCCTGGATTCCCTACAGATTTGCAGGCTCAATTTATGTCTTTGATGTGTATTGCAAGAGGGGAATCAAATATTACTGAAACAATTTTTGAAAATAGATTTATGCATGTGGCAGAATTAAATCGAATGGGAGCAAAGATTGTTCTTTCTGGCAGGAATGCTAAAATATTAGGTGTAAGTAACTTGAACGGTGCTCCTGTAAATGCTACTGACTTAAGGGCTAGTGCTTCTTTGGTTTTAGCAGGTCTAGCAGCAAAAGGTGAGACAGTTATAGATTCAGTTTTTCACTTAGATAGAGGCTATGAAGCTTTGGAAGTAGGATTAACAAGCTTAGGTGCAAAAATTGAAAGGATAGGTTCATGAATCAAAAAAAAGAAGACAAAGAGATTTTGACTTTAGCTCTCCCAAAGGGTCGTATTTTTGAAGGGGCAATAGAAAGATTATTAGCTGCAGAGCTTCTATCTGAAAGTATTTCTGATTCTTCAAGGGTACTTATAAAAGAGGACAAAAAAACAGGTCTACGTGTTTTGATTCTCAGGAACTATGATGTCCCTACCTATATAGCTAGAGGTATCGCTGATTTGGGAGTCATAGGTAAAGATGTTTTGTTGGAACAAGAGCAACTTTTATATGAGCCCTTAGATCTTTGTTTTGCTCCTTGTAGATTAATGGTTGCAGGTCCAACAGAACTTAGTTGGAAGGAAATAACTAGTATGACTGATTTGACCGTTGCTACGAAATTTCCCTTAATAGCCAATCGATTTTTTTCCGAGAGGGGTATACAAGCAAGAATCGTACATTTATATGGAAATGTCGAAATTGCGCCATTGACTGGTGTTGCAGATATAATAGTTGATCTAGTAGATACTGGTAAAACTTTAAGAGCAAATGGATTGATTCCTATTAAAGAGATTTTTTCTTCTACTGCTCGTTTGGTTGTAAATAGAGCTAGTATGAAAATAAAAAATAAAAGGATTTCTTCTTTTATTAGTAAACTAAAAAAGGTTTGTAAAAAAAACTAGTGTTTCATTAGTTTTGAAACAAGATTGGGACAGTTTTGAAAAAGATTTTATATAAATCTGAGTATTCAAGAGATGAGGTTAAGAGTTTATCTCAAATTAATAATAATTCGGCAAATTCCCAAGAAATTAGTGAAATTATTACTGCAGTTAAAGAAAAAGGAGATTCTGCTTTATTAGAATTTACTCGTCTTTTCGATAAAGTTGATTTAGTCAATGGAATTTCTCCAATAACTCATAAAGATTTAGAAGAGGCAAGTAATTCATTAGATCGAAAAGTTTATGAGGCACTTGTTCTTTCATCTGAAAGAATAAAACAATTTCATGAGTTGCAGTTACCAGATACTATTTCTTTGGTAAAGAAGGAATCACAAGAGATCTCTTATGTTCCTAATCCAATTCAAGCGGTGGGTTTGTATGTTCCGGGCGGAAGAGGAGCATATCCTTCTACTGTTCTAATGAATGCAATACCAGCAAAAGTAGCAGGAGTAAGAGAAATTATTTTATGCACACCTCCTGCAAATGATGGAAGAATCCCTGATTCAGTATTGGTAGCAGCATCTATTGCGGGAGTAGATAAAATTTTTTCTGTTGGAGGTGCGCAATCTATAGCTGCGATGGCATACGGCACACAATCTATTCCTAAAGTCGATAAAATTGTAGGGCCAGGAAATGCTTATGTAATGGAAGCAAAACGTATAGTAAGCAAATTAGTTTCAATTGATAAAGACGCTGGTCCTAGTGAAATAGTTGTTCTGATAGATGATAGTACACGTTTAGACTGGGCTGTGGCTGATATGCTCGCTCAGGCTGAACATGATCCTGACGCTATGGCAGTAGCTATTTGTTTGGGAGAAGGTCTTTCTGAGAATCTTGAAGAAGAGTTAGAAAAGCAAATTAATCAGCAGGATAGGAAAGAAGTAATTTCCAAATCGCTATCTTCTAGGGGTGCTATAATTCAGGTAGATACAATTGAAGATGCTATTCAAGTTATAGAAGAAATTGCTCCTGAACATTTGCAAATTATGATTGAAAATGCAGAGAGAATTCATAAGAGAATTTTCAATGCTGGAGCAATTTTTTCAGGTGCATGGAGTACAGCTGTTCTTGCAGATTATATAGTTGGAACCAATCATGTTTTGCCAACAGGAGGATCAGCAAAATTTTATTCTCCACTCAGTGTTTTAGATTTTATGAAGTGGACAAACTTCGTGTCTTTAGACCAAGAATTTGTTAATTCCTTGGCAGAATCAGCAGCAGTTTTGGCAGAATCTGAAGGTTTAAGTGCTCATGCAAGAGCGTTGCGTATTCGTTTAGATAAATAAAAAAAGAATATTTGTAGTTCAAAATTTAATTGTTTTTTATTTTGGATGTTATTTTGTATGATTGATTAAGTTTAATTTTTGTTTCTTTGGGAGGAAATAATTTGCTTAACAGTAGCGGGGGTAGAAAAGCAACGGTCAATAGAGCCACTAAAGAGACTACATTTGATATTTATGTTTGCATTGATGGCAAAGGGATTTCTGAAATTACTACTGGCATAGGTTTTTTTGATCATATGCTTTCTCAGGTTGCTAAACATGGAATGATAGATCTAGAGATTATTGGAAAGGGAGATTTAGAGATAGATGGACATCACACTGTTGAAGATGTAGGAATCTTACTAGGTCAGGCTTTATCTAATTCTTTGGGAGATCGTGCAGGTATTACTCGTTATGCCGATGTTAAGATTCCAATGATGGATTCTTGTGCTTCTGTCTGTATAGACTCTGTAGGAAGAGGAAATCTTGTTTTTAAAGGTAGTTTTCCAGATTCTCTAGTTGGAGAATTTGATACCTCTTTAGTTCAAGAATTTTTTTGGTCACTTTCCAATCATGCAAAGATAGATCTCCATATTGAAGTGAATTACGGATTTAATACTCACCACATGATTGAATGTATTTTTAAAGGATTTGCTAGAGCAATGCGGATAGCTTTTTCAATAGATGAAAAGTCTGACGGAGTTCCTAGTACTAAAGGGTCTATGTTCTAATTTAAAAATTGAGTCGAAATGTCTAAGTTGTTAGTTATCGATTATGAAATGGGAAATATGCTTAGTGTTAAGAATGCATTAGGTCATATTGGCACGGATTATTTTATGAGTTCGAAAGCTTCCGATTTAGATAATGTTCGAGGAGTTATTTTGCCTGGGGTTGGAGGATTTCCAGAATGTATGCGTGCTTTACATAATTTTGATCTGGCAGAAGCAATCATAAAGGTTATAAAGAAAGGAGTTCCTTTCTTAGGAATTTGTTTAGGATTGCAAGTACTTTTTCAGGAAAGTGAAGAATTCGGTAATACTGAGGGATTAGGAATTCTTGAAGGTACAGTTAGAAAATTTCCGCAATCTTTTGATGAAAAAGGTTCTTTTGTTTTGAAAGTGCCGCATATGGGATGGAATAAAATACGATTAAATAACCCTTGTTATATACTTAAGGGAGTCGGCGAGTCAGATTATTTTTATTTTGTTCACTCTTTTTATGTAGAGGAAGTGCCATCTTTATCCACACACGTGACGTCTTTTTCTGATTATGGAATTACTTTTGTAGCGAGTGTTCAAAAAGAAAATGTTTTTGCAACACAGTTTCATCCTGAAAAGAGTGGGATGAAGGGTTTGAAGGTTCTTGAAAATTTTATTTCCTTTTGTGATAAAAACTAATTTTCAATTGAGGGAAAGATGCAAATTATACCCGCTGTAGATCTTAAGGGTGGAAAGTGTGTGAGGCTGATTCAGGGAGAAGTAGAACGAGAAATAATTTACGATTCTGATCCAGTTAATACGGCTTTGCATTGGGTAGAACAGGGAGCTACTCGTTTGCATCTAATAGATCTTGATGGTGCTTTAGAGGGACGCCCTGTCCATGTTGAAGTTCTTTCTTCAATTGCAAAGAAGATTGATATTCCGATTCAGTTTGGTGGTGGAATTAGAAATGAAGAAGCCTTGAAACTGGTTATAGATTCGGGCGCGAGTTTTGTGATTTTGGGAACAACGGCTGTTGAAAATCCTGAATTTGTAAAAAGTGTTGCAAATCAATATCCTGGACAAGTTATCCTAAGTATTGATTCTTTAAATGATCAGATTAGAGTTTCTGGTTGGAAATCTAAATGGAAGATAACTCCAGAAGAACTTGCTGAAAATTTTTTAGAAGTCCCTTTGGCAAATTTTATTATTACTGATATTAGCCGTGATGGTATGCTTGAAGGTTTTGATTCTAGTCTCTCACTTAGAGTGGCAGAGAAATCGGGAAAGTCTGTAATTGCTGCAGGTGGGATCACAGATATTGAGGATATCAAGAATGCCTTGCCTCTGTTTTCGAAAGGGTTGATTGGTGTTGTAGTTGGACGAGCACTTTACGAGAAAACTTTAGATTTTAAAGAAGCTTTGGAAATAATAAATTGTTAGCTAAACGAATAATCCCTTGTCTAGATGTTAAAAATGGAAGAGTTGTAAAAGGAGTTCGTTTTAAAAGTCTTCGTGACGCAGGGGATCCAGTAAGTTGTGCGAAAGCTTATTATGATATGGGAGCTGACGAGATATGCTTTCTTGACATTACTGCATCTCAGGAAGAAAGAGGAACGTTGCTCAGAGTAGTAGAGAAGACAGCTAAAGAGGTATTTGTACCTCTTACAGTCGGAGGCGGAGTAAGAACAGTAGAGGATGTCGCATTATTACTTCGTGCAGGTGCTGACAAAGTAAGTATTAATAGTGCCGCACTCAGTAATCCAAAAATTTTAAAAGAATCTTCCAATCGTTTTGGTAGTTCGACGATTGTTTGTGCAATAGATGCAAAAAGTGTTTCTTCTGAAGAAAATTTAAAATGGGAAGTTTTTTCCCACGGGGGTACAAGGACGACCGGTCTAGATGTTTTAGAATGGGCTTTAAAGGCTACAGAACTTGGTGCAGGAGAGATCCTTTTAACTAGTATGGATCGTGATGGGACTAGAAATGGATATGATATAGAATTGACTAGATCCGTTGTTGAAAAAGTTCCTGTTCCTGTTATAGCTTCAGGTGGAGTTGGAAGCTTAGGTCACTTTTATGAGGGTTTAAAAAAAGCTGGAGCAAATGCGGTACTTGCTGCAAGCATCTTTCATTTTGAAGATTACTCTATTAAAGAGGCTAAGGAATTCTTGAGAGTAAATAATGTAGAGGTGAGAATGTGAAAAATGAACTTATTTCAAAAATTAAATGGCGTGAAGATGGTTTGATGCCTGCTATTTGTCAAGATATATCGACTGGGCAGATACTTATGATGGCATGGGTTAATTCAGAATCTTTATCTTTAACTTTAGAGAAGAAAAGAGTCCATTTTTGGTCGCGTTCAAGAAAAAAAATATGGGAAAAAGGTGAAACTTCAGGAAATTTTTTAAATCTCGAATCTGTAAGTTTGGATTGCGATCTCGATTGTATTCTTTTTTTGGTTTCTCCTAAAGGTCCTGCCTGTCATACAAATAGGATGTCTTGTTTTTTTAATGAAATTTTTCCCAAGGAAGTTCCTGAGCAGTTTTTATACAATCATAACTTTTTAGAATCTATTTATAAGTTGATTGAAGAAAGAAAAAATACTGGAAATTTAGATGAAAGTTATGTAGCCAGATTGTTTTCGAAAGGTAAAGGTAGGATTGCAAAAAAAGTAGGTGAAGAAGCATCGGAAGTGGTTATTGCCTTAATGGATTCAGAACGAAATGAAATTATTGAAGAAATGGGTGACCTTTGGTTTCATTTATTGGTTGCAATGGTAGCTAGTGAAATACCTCCTGGAGAAATACTGTCAAAATTAGCTGAAAGATTTGGTAAAGGCGGAAGAAGCGAATCTGAGAGATAGTCATTGTCCGATTTGTTATAATTTTCCAAGAATTAAGTGATTTAATGTATTAAGGAAAAGATAATCGGAGGTTAATTTGGGATTAATACCTGAAAACGTTATTGATGAGATACGAGAATCTATTCCTATAGATCAAGTAATTGGGGAATATGTTTCACTCAAAAAGGCAGGAACAAATTTTAAAGGCCTTTGCCCATTTCATGAAGAAAAAACTCCATCTTTTAGTGTGACTCCAAATAAAGGAATTTTTAAATGTTTTGGCTGTGGTGAGGGAGGGAATGTTTTTACATTTTTAATGAAACATGAAAATTTAAGTTTTGTTGAATCTGTTCAATTTCTTGCACGTAGACAAGGAATTGATATTTCAGGCTATCTAGATAAAAAAAATAATGAAAATATTGTTAAGGCAAGAGATAGAATAATTGAAACAAATAAATTAGCTCTTAAATATTTTCAAGAAGTTTTGAAGCATGAAATTGGAAGTAAGGCAAGAGATTATCTGGTTCATCGATCTATAACAAAAGAAACTAAAGATTTTTTCCAAATAGGCTATGCTCCAGATAAGTGGGATTCTCTTTTGAAAGCTCTCGGAAAGAGAGGAATTTCTCAAGAAGAGCTTGAAAAAGCTGGATTGGTTTCAAAAAGAGATGGAGAAAAAGGATTTTATGATCGTTTTAGGAACAGGATTATTTTCCCGATTTTTGATAATGCGAATAATCCTATTGCTTTTGGCGGACGTTTATTGCCTGGTTCAGAAAGTAAAACAGAGGGGGCGAAATATCTTAATTCGCCTGAAACTATAGTTTTTAAAAAATCTCTTACAATGTATGGGCTGAATTTCGCTAGACAGAAAATGCGATCGAAGAAGAAAGTTATTATTGTTGAGGGATATTTTGATGTGATTACTTTGTTCCAGAATGGATTTGATTATGCAGTCGCAACATTAGGAACAGCTTTTACTCAAGATCATCTTCGTATTTTGAGGTCACAAGTTGAAGAATTTATTTTTGTTTTCGATCCTGATGAGGCGGGACAGGCTGCTACCGAAAAAGCTGGTATGATTGTTGGGAATTCTATGAATCTTTCTTTTGTCCCAAAAGGACTTTTGTCGAATCAGATTTTAGGTGAAGATTTTATTGATAATAAAGATGCTGGTACCCTAGATATTCAAGTAGTCGCTCTGCCAGACAAATTAGATGTAGATGAACTATTGAAAACTAAAGGGAAAGCTGAATTCGAAAAATTACTTTCTTCTACCGAAGGATTGCTTGAAAGGACTGTTAGAATGACATTGGATGATGTTCATATAAGTTCATCACAGTCTAAAAAAATGGATGCCATTGACAAAATTATTCCCCTTCTTGCTGCTAGTCATCGTAGTGTGAGAGAACAGTTCTTTTTGCTTTTAGAGGTGCGTCTTGGAATTCCATATCCTACTCTATCTTCAATGCTTAGTAGAAGACTTGAAAAGCGAAAAGTTCCTTCTGAACGAGATAATTCAATCGACCTTGTTGATGTTAAGAAAAAACTCCCTAAAATAGAGGCAGACTTTTTGGAATTATTGTTGCATAAACCCGAATTCGTTGATTTGAATACAATTGACATATCCTTTTTTTCAGATTCAACGGTTATAACTATATTGACTGAGTTGCTAGATGCTTCAGAAAAGGGTATTAAAATGGATGCTGCATCTTTGTTAGATCATTTAGATGATGAAGTTGCACGCTCACTAGTTATTGAGTTATCTTCTTCTCAGTTGGACGATGAAATAAATAATGAGGAAGCCTTGGATTGTTTGTCACGTCTTAAGAACATAAAATTACGACGTGAACAAGAAAAATTTAATAAAGAAATTTATAATGTATCTAGAGAAAAGGGTGATAATTCAGAAGTTTTATGGAGTTTGTTAGAACAAAAAAACAAGTTGCTGAAGAAAAAACAAAAAGATATTTCAACTTAGAGTTTTGAAATCAAATTTAGGTTTGTCTTAGATTCCAACAGAAGGAGTTAAAATTGGCACAGCGAACTAAAAAATCTGCTGATCCTAAAGTTAAGAAGAGTACTAAGAAACAAAAAGTTACACAAAAAGAAGTTAAAGATCTTATTGCGCAAGGCCAAGAGAAGGGTTTTCTTACTTATGATGAGGTAAACAATGTGTTGCCCGCAGACGTGAATTCTCCTGAGGCGATAGATGACATCATGGTTATGTTTAATGAAATGGATATTGAAGTTATAGATCCTTCTTCGGCAGAGGAACGTTTGAGCGAAAAGAAAGAAACAGAAGATCAGACCCAGCCTTCAAGTAATTTAAAATCAAATCAAAGTGAACGAACTACTTCTGAAGCTATTTCTTCTTTTGATGATTCTACATACGGTAGAACGGATGACCCTATGCGTATGTACCTCAGAGAAATGGGTCAAATTCCTCTCTTAGGTAGAGAGGGGGAAATAGAAATTGCTAAAAGAATTGAAGAAGGTCAATTGGAAGTAAGTCTTGCGACGGTTTCTACACCGGTTGCTATAGATATGGTTCTAGAACTTGGCAAGAAGCTTGAAAATGGAGAAATTCCTGTTGCTAAACTTGTTTCAATTAGTAGGCAGTCCACTGAAGATGAAGATGAATCTGAAGAAGAGAATGATCATGAGGAAGAGAAAAAGAAATTTCTTTCTTTAACAAGAAGATTAAAAACTCAACTTAAGAAGATAGAAACGAAAGATATCGCTACAACTGATCCTGCTCTGCATAAAAAATCTCTTGATAAAGTTGCTGAGATAATTCGTTTGATGAATTTAAGACCTGAACAAGTCGATTCTATTGCAGATAGAGTTAGTTTTTTTGTGGCTAAAGTACATAAGCACGAGAAAGAAATTAATGGGTATCTGGAACAAGTTGGTTTGGAAGAAACTGAAATACGTTCATATTTACGTGAAAACGCAAAAAATGGTACAAAAAAAGTTAATTATGTTGGAGATAAAAAAATTCCAATAAGTATTCTTGCTGAATATGACCGTAGAATAAAAAAGATCAAAAAAGAAATAAAGGAAACTGAAAATGAGGCCGGTGCGTCTCGTGAAGAATTAGAGAATTCAGTGAAAATGATTCGTAGGGGACGTAGAAAGGATCAACGTGCAAAGAAAGAATTAGCAGAAGCAAATCTCCGTTTGGTAGTAAGTATAGCCAAGAAATATACAAATCGTGGGTTGCAATTTTTAGATTTAATTCAAGAGGGGAATATCGGATTAATGAAGGCTGTGGACAAGTTTGAGTATAAGAGAGGTTATAAATTTAGTACTTATGCGACTTGGTGGATTAGACAGGCAATCACAAGAGCTATTGCTGATCAGGCAAGAACAATACGTATCCCTGTTCATATGATTGAAACAATTAATAAATTAATACGCACATCTCGTCTGCTTGTTCAAAAATTAGGTCGTGAGCCATTTCCAGAAGAAATCTCAAAAGAAATGGATTTGCCTCTTGATAAGGTAAGAAAAGTTCTCAAAATTGCAAAGGAACCTATTAGTCTCGAGACTCCAATTGGTGAGGAGGAAGATAGCAGTTTAGGAGATTTTATAGAAGATAGAAAAGCCGTTTCACCTCAAGAGTCAGTTGTGAAAGTAAGTTTGGCTGAGCAGACTCAAGAGGTGTTGCAAACCTTAACTCCAAGAGAAGAAAAGGTTCTTCGCAAAAGATTTGGTATTGGAACAGAAAATGAGCATACATTAGAAGAGGTCGGTCATGATTTCAGTGTTACTCGTGAGAGAATTAGACAAATAGAGGCTAAAGCTCTTAGGAAACTGCGTCACCCCAATAGGAGTAAAAGACTGAAAAGTTTTATTGATGACAACTAGGAACTTTCTGTTTTTTTGAAGATTTTAAATCAATATTTTATTTGTATAAAAGTTTGTTGATATTGGGCCCATAGCTCAATGGTGGAGCGTCCGGCTCATAACCGGTTGGTTCTTGGTTCGAATCCAAGTGGGCCCACCATAATAAATTTTGAGATTTGGAGGTTTTGTGTTGAAAAATATAGAGTTGTCTGCTCTTGTTAACTTGCAATCTATAGATTCTAAGATTTATAAATTGAATGAATTGATCAATCAAATTCCTGAGCAAGTTGATGAACAGAATGAAACTTTAATTGTGTTTGATAATAAAATGAAAGAGGCTCAAGGAGAGGCTTCAAGTGCAGAAAAAGCTCAGAAAGATTTTGAAGGCCAAATCCAAATATTAAATGAAAAATTGAAAGAAACTCGTTCCAAACAAGCGCTGGTTAAAACAAATAATGAATATAATGCTTTGAGCAATGAAATAGAGAATGATAAGAAAAAAATTGATTTGATAGAAGAGTCTTTGCTTGAAAAACTAGAGGTTTTGCCTAATTTGCATGAGAAGATAAGAGACGTTGAAAGTGAATTGAAAGTTGAAAAGCAGAAAGTGAGTATTAAAATCGAAGAACTTAATTCTAAGAAAAAAGGCTATGAAGAAGAGTTGAATAGTCTTGTTGAAGAGAAAAATAAAGTATCTACAACAATTTCTCGAAATTGGTTGAATTTATATGAAACACTTTTGGAAGGGAAAAGAAGTCTCGCTGTTTCACCTATTGTGCAGAGAAATTGTCAAGGATGTAAAATGTCTGAAACACTTCAAAGATTTTTTGAAATCAGGGATTCTGAAGATTCTATCTTTACTTGTAGTCATTGTGGAAGAATTTTATATTACAAAGAAACAGAGATAGAAGAAACTTCAATAAGTGCACAAGATGAGGTTCAAAAACAATAGATTTAATTAAAGAAGAGTTACGTATTTATACAGATGGTGCGTCAAGAGGTAACCCTGGTCCTTCAGGTGCTGCTGCATTGATATACGATAATAACGATGTTTTAATAGATAAAATCTCAATTTTTTTAGGTCAAGCTACAAATAATGTTGCTGAATATAGTGCATTATTGCTCGCACTGAATCGTTCAGTCGATTTAGGTGCTAAAAGAGTAAAAATAATAACTGATTCACAATTGATGGCTCGACAATGGGTAGGTTTGTATAAGGTTAAAAATTTAACTATTAAATGTCTTTATGACGAGGCCAAGTCAATTGCAGAAAAGTTAGAAGATGTTCACGTGGTTCATGTAAATCGAACCGAGAATAAAAAAGCAGATAAATTGGTGAATGAGGTTATAGACCTTAATACGCTTTAGATTTTAGTTAGAGTGGACTGTATGGTCGCTTGTGATTGTCACAAGAGGAAAGTCCGGGCTCCAAAGAGCAAGGGTGGTGGATAACTTCCACCGAGGGTGACTTCAGGGAAAGTGCAACAGAAAGTAAACCGCCTTTTAAAAGGTAAGGGTGAAACGGTGCGGTAAGAGCGCACCAGCGGTTTGGGTGACCAAATCGGCTATGTAAACCCCACTCGGAGCAAGGCCAAATAGAGAGGTAAATAAAGGCTGCTCGTCTAAACCTCTGGGTAGGCCGCTCGACACGTAAGGCAACTTTCGTGCTAGATAGATGACCATAACCCATTTATGGGAAACAGAACCCGGCTTATAAGTCCACTCTAGCTTTTTTGTAAATATGAGGTTCAAATGAATTCGAAAAAAACTGATACTTTTAGCATGTCTTCTATTTGTAGCGAGTCTTCCCTTGCTCTAGATGTTATAAGGCCGCATTTAAGAAAAACTCCGTGCAGATTGAGTGAAGATTTTTCCGAACAGCTTGGTTTTGATCTTTATCTTAAACTAGAGAATCTTCAAAGAACAGGGTCTTTCAAAACTAGAGGTTCTATGTATGCAATTAGTAAATTAGATCAAAATCAAAGAAAATCAGGAGTAGTGACCGCATCTGCAGGGAACCATGCTCAGGGAGTCGCATTCGCAGCTAGAGAACTTGGCATATATTCTCTTGTTGTGATGCCTGAATACACTCCAAATACTAAATTAGATGCAGTGAAGGAACTTGGTTCTGAAGTAGAATTATATGGGTCAACTTTTGATGACGCATATGCAAGGGCTAAGGAATATGAATCATCAAAAGGCCTAGTTATGATTCATCCTTTTGATGATTTCGATGTTGTAGCTGGTCAGGGAACAGTAGCTTTAGAAATTTTAGAACAAGTCCCAGATGTAGATACTATAATTGTCTCTGTCGGAGGAGGTGGGTTGATTTCTGGCGTGATTTCGGTAGTAAAAACATTGAAACCAGATACGCGAGTAATAGGTGTCGTGGCTGATGGTGTTCCATCTCTAAAAGAATCCATGAAAACAGGTCATTCAGTTGAAGTTTCATCTATTTCAACTATAGCTGATGGTATTGCAGTAAAAAAAATAGGAGATAACTGTTTCCCGATTATTCAAGAGCATTCTGATCAGATTGTTTCTGTTTCAGATGACTCGATGGCATCTGCTATTTTACGTTTATTGGAAGAGGAAAGAATGTTAGCTGAAGCTGCAGGAGCTGCTCCTTTGGCTTCTTTATTTGATAGAAAATTGAAATCAACTGGAAAAACAGTTGCATTAATTTGTGGGGGAAACTTAGATGTTAATCTTCTCTCTAGGATTATAGGGAAGGGCCTTGCGCTTAATAATAGATACGCTAAGTTGCAGGTGCCACTTCATGATGTCCCTGGTGCGCTAACGAGACTTTCTCAAATTGTTTCAGAGGAAAGAGTTAATATTATCCATATAGAGCATGATAGGTTTTCAACACAAGTGCCAATAAACCATACATTATCACGTCTTTATTTAGAGGTTAGAGGAAATGATCACTTGGAGTTTTTAGTAAAAAGGCTGATTTCTGAAAATTATGAAGTGATCAGGGAGAATAATTAAGATGTCTGATAGAAAAAGAGCAATATTAAGCGTTAGTGATAAAAAGGAAATAGAAAGAATCGGAAAGGTTTTACATAAAGCTAATTGGGAAATTATTTCTACAGGTGGAACTGCTAATATTTTAAAATCTTCTGGTGTTGAAGTTATTCAAGCTAGCGATTATACAGGTCAGCCTGAAATTCTTGATGGTAGAGTTAAAACATTACATCCAAAGATTTTGGGAGGTATTTTAGGAAGAGTTGATCAGGAAAGTGAAATGAAATCAAATAAAATACCTCGTATTGATTTAGTAATCGTGAATTTATATCCCTTTAGAGAAACTGTTTCCAATCCGAAAGTGACTTTGCAAGATGCTTTAGAAAAAATTGATATTGGCGGACCAACTATGGTTCGTGCCGCGGCTAAAAATCACGGTAGGGTGGCTGTTGTAGTAGAACCTGAAGACTACGATGAATTGATTGATTATATTCAATCAGAAGAAGATTTTCCTGATATGTTTTTAAAGAAGTTAGCTTTTAAAGCATTTGATCATGTGTCTTCTTATGATGCTGCGATTGCTTCATTCTTGTCAAAATCGGCAAAAGATCAAGTCAATTATTTTGCTCCGAAAATTGAAATGTCTTTAAAAAGAGAAAAAGTATTACGATACGGAGAGAATCCCCATCAGAAAGGTTCTTTCTATAGTTTTCAGTCCGATGAAAATTTTTCTCTTTCTAAGACAATCATTTTAGGTGGTAAAGAGTTGTCTTTTAATAATTATCTAGACGTTTCAGCTGCGTGTGAGCTAGTTTCTGATCTTAAGGGAAATGCATGTGCGATTCTGAAACATACTAACCCATGTGGTGTTGGAATAGAAAAAAAACAGGTTGATTCATATAAGCGTGCTTTAGCGTGTGATCCGATTTCAGCTTTTGGAAGTGTAATTGCTTTTAATAAAGCCGTTTCTGAAGAAACTGCTGAAGAAATGAGGAGTCTTTTTGTCGAGGTTGTTGTTGCTCCTGAATTTGACGAGAAAGCTTTGAAAATTTTTCAAAAGAAGAAGAATCTTCGCATTTTGAAATGTCCTGGACTGGCATCTTTCCCGATTACTGGAGTAGATGTTCGTGCTGTACCTGGAGGACTTCTAGTGCAAGAGAGAGATTCTTTCTCTGACGAAGAATTCAGTGACTGGTCTGTTGTGACACCTAGATCGCCAACTCCATCTGAAGAGAAAGCACTTAAAATTGCATGGAGCATTGTTCGTCATGTGAAGAGCAATGCAATTGTTTTAGCAAATGAAACTGGTACTATTGGTGTAGGTGCAGGTCAAATGAGTCGAGTAGATTCAACTCAACTTGCTGTCTCTCGTTCGGTTTTTCCTGTAGATGGTTGTGCACTTGCTTCAGATGCTTTTTTCCCCTTTAGGGACGCAATAGATCAGGCTGCAGAATTTGGAGTTAAAGCAATAATCCAGCCGGGCGGTTCAGTCAAAGATCAGGAAATTATAGAGGCTGCAAAAGAAAAAGATATTGCAATGGTTTTTACAGGAAGAAGACATTTTAGACATTGATTCTCTATAGTATTTTTAAAGGCAAGGCGGTGTGAATAGTAAAGAAGTTATATATATTTTAGATAAATTTCTAAATAGTCTTTCTATTTCGACTAAAACAAAAATCAAACAAAAAAGAAAAACAGTTAATGAATCAAATCAAATTCTAATCCTTTTCGAAAGATTAGGAATTTCTGTTGGTCATTTTGATCTTGTAAACGTCGTTGGAACAAGTGGAAAAGGTTCTGTGGCGATGATGATATCTGAGTGTTTATTCTCTTCAAGAGAATCTGTAGGGACTTTTTTCTCTCCACATGTTTCATCGATATCTGAACGTTTTTGGTTTAATGGTAATTTTGTTGAACCAAAACTGATTTCTAAAGTTTATCGCAAATTTATTTCCGTCATTAAAGAAGTCAGCGAAGATCCTAAGAGTGCCACTCCAACTTTCTTTGAATCTACTTTTGCGCTTTTTCTTCTTTTGGCAAAAGAATCAAATTGTAAAATTTTAGTTCTTGAGGCCGGAATTGGCGGAAAATACGATGTTACTCGTATTCCTTTTTTTCAAAAATTGAGTGTAATAACAAAGATTGCGTTAGATCATACGGAACTTCTTGGGAAAAATGTCAGCGAGATTTCAAGGGATAAAGCAGGAATTATTGCAGAATATGGTCAAGTTGTAGTGTCTAAGAATCATTATGTTGTTAGAGGGGAAATTGCTAAAATTGCTAAGAGAAAGTCTGCCAAATTTCACTCTGCTCCTGTTGCTCAGGAGATAAACTCAAAAAGTAATTTCACTTCTTTTAATTTGAATTTTTCGGATGGTTCTTTGATGAGCAATTTATTAATTCCCATGCATGGAGAACATCAAGTAAATAATGCTGCAGTTGCTGCAGGAGCTTGTAGGTTACTTGGATTGGATGACCTAAGTATAGCTAAGGGGTTAGCTAGATCGCGTTTGCCAGGTAGGATAGAAATCGTTTCTGAAAATCCTAGTGTTATTTTAGACATTGCTCATAATCGAAATAAGATTAAAGCTTTGATAAAATTTTTAAGAACAAGATCTCAGAAGAAGATTTATTTTGTTGTAGGTTTTCTTGAAGGGAAGGATATTTCGGGTATGATAGAAGAATTTTCTAAAATCAAGGGAGTATTCTTTTTTACTTTACCTCCTACCTATAGTTCAAGGAGTAATGTGCCATTTGACAAGTTAAATAATGTTTTGTTGAAAAATGGAACTTTTGATTTCAAAAATTATATTGATCCTCACCAAGCCATAAAAGATGCTTTGAGATTATCTGAAAAAGATGATCTTATTGTGGTTACTGGCTCGACCTATCTAGTAGGAGAACTAAGAAAACTTTGGTTTCCTAATGATATTATCTTAAAAACTGGTAATCCATTTATCAAAAAATAGGAAATTCAATGAATTTTTTCGAGAATGAAAAAAATAAAAAAAATTTATCTGTTTTATGTAGGGGAAGGGAACTGAAGTTTGATAATGTCAAAATAATGGGAGTTTTGAATCCTACTCCAAATAGTTTTTCTGATGGAGGTAAATTTTTAGAACTAAATCACGCTATTGAACAAATAGATAAAATGACAAAAGAAGGAGCTGATATAATAGATATAGGTGGGGAGAGTACCCATCCAGATTCAGTTCCTGTATCAAATACAGTAGAACTGAAAAGAATTACTCCGATACTTGAACGACTAGATTTTGATAGTGGCCCACTTGTGTCAATAGATACAAGAAAACCTGCCGTAGCGAAAGAGGTTTTAAAGTCTGGAATCCATATAATTAACGATATTGATGGTTTTACTGACGAACAAATGACAGATTCTGTTTTGGATACAGGTGTAGGTTTAATTGTTATGTGTCCTGGGAGAGTGAAGGAACTTTTTCCACCGGCAGAATTCTCTCAGATTGATCAAAGTGTATATTCTTTTTTTAAGTCGAAACTATTACAACTTAAGAACAAAGGTTTAGAGTCTGTTATTATTGATCCAGGAATAGGATTCGATAAATCTAAGTCTGAAAATTTACGATTGATTAATAAACTTTCTAAGTTTGCACATTTTGATGTTCCTATTGCTATTGGAATTTCTCGAAAGGGATTTGTTGGAACTATTACACGTGTTGAACTACCACGTGATCGTTTGATAGGTTCTGTCGTTGCAGAATCATTTGCTGCTATAAATGGTGCAAATATAATTCGTACCCATGATGTTAAGCATACTTTGCAAGGATTGGATATGATACGTTCATTGATGGATAATTATAAAGAGGATTTTAATTGTTAGTATATTTTTTTGAATTTTGGTGGATGTTTCCTGTTGCTTTTTGTGTATGTCTGATGGCAACAAGTTCAAGTGTAGAGGGAGCTGTCTTTTTTGCACCAATTTTTATTATTTTTTTTCCGATGTTTGCTGGAGTAACGATTACGCCAATAGAAGGTATTTTTCTTGCTCTATCAATAGAAATTTTTGGATTTGGTAGTGCATTGACTGGTTATTTCAGAAGATCTCTGGTTGATATATATATTGCAAAGAAAGTGTTAGTTTTTTCGATTCCCACATCAATAATTTTTGGTTTTCTAGCTCATATGGTTCCATCAGGCACAATTATGATTTTTCTTGGTTCTTTAATGGTAACACTTTGTGTAGTTATTTTTATTACATGTTTTAAAAGTTTTCCAGAAAGAAAAGATATAAAGAAAGTTGGTATTGAACTTAAGAGAGTGGACAAACTTGGCAGAGAATATCGTTATAATTATTTTCATGGTTTCTTTGGCGCTTCGTGGTCTATTCTGGGGGGTCTTCTCGTTGGATTGACTGGAATAGGAATTGGAGAATTAGCCTCTACGAGTCTTATTGTAAGAAATAAAATTCCAACTCGAGTTGCAATAGGTACTGGTATTCTCATTGTTTTTGCAACAGTTTTGCCCGCAACACTTGTGCACGCATATGTTTTTTCAACTGGTCAAATTTCAGTTCATTGGAATATTTTGTTTATGACTGTACCTGCAGTTTTAATTGGTGGGCAGGTATCTCCTATTATTAATAGTCGGGTTGATGGAGAAAAGATAAAGTTTTTTCTCTCTTTTGTATTTTTGTTTGTTGGTTTTATCTTAATTTTGCGTGGGATTACTTTAAATTAATTTTGAATCTAAAAATTTCAAATCTGTCCTCATTGTAGGCCCAGGTGCAGTAGGTTCGATGCTAGCAGCGAACTTATGTTTGGGATTAAGTACGAAAACACATCCATCTAGAATTAGATTAGGTGGGCTTGAAAGTCTTTCTCGTTTTAGTAAAGATCACTTAAAAAAAATTAAGTCTGACGGCTTATATCTAAAAATGGGTCTGAATCGAAATTTTCAAACCAATCCCATAGTTGATCTTATTCCATCTTCAGAAAAAGCTGAACTCGTTATCTTTTCAGTTAAAGTATTTGATTTGTTGATTGCTAGTCAAAAGTTCCTTTCTTCTATTTCATCTTCTTCAATTATTCTTGTTGTTTCAAATGGTCTTAATGCTCTTGAAAAGATTGATAAAACAATTGATGCCAAAAATATTTTCAGAGGTTTGATTGAGACTGGTTGTGAATTAGATGAAGTTGGTGAAATCCTTCAGTATGGACAAGCGAAAATTGAGTTAAGTAAAAATCCTTCTAATTTAAACGGTGGAAGTAATCTTAACTTCGAGAAAATAAAATTATTGTTTCAGTCGTCAGGGTTTGGGGTTTCTGCCTCAGATGATTCGCGTCATTCTGAGTGGAAAAAATTTGTGGCAAATTGTTCAATAAATCCGTTGGCAACTCTTTTTGAGTGTAAAAATGGGGACATTGTTCTTGAGCCAATTATAGATATTTTCAGTAAACTTTGTGCAGAAATACAAGAGTTGGTTGATAGTGAAAACCTCCCTATAAAAGTAAAATCGAGAGTTATGAAGATCATCGAAAATACTTCTGGCAATCAAAATTCTATGCTTAAATCTTTTTTAAAAGGTAGTGAAAGTGAATTGGAAGAAATGACAGGGGAAGTTTTGCGACTTGCTGAAAAAAGAAAGCTTTACTTGCCATTGAATAATTTTTTATTTAGTGCGTTACAAATCATTGAAGATAGAAATAAAATGTAGTATGGTTTTTTTCATTATATTGCTCTAAACCTTTTGTTTAGGCGTTTACCTTTTATTGGAGGAAGCGACCGTGGAAAGTGGTTCTATTAAGAAAAATATCTTTGAAGTTCCATT
>TARA_B100000686_G_scaffold355337_1_pt1 | contig 19906 bp, 18 predicted proteins | sample TARA_B100000686 | Tara Oceans TARA_B100000686 (sample SAMEA2622733) | marine metagenome | biome: marine biome (ENVO:00000447); feature: marine epipelagic mixed layer (ENVO:xxxxxxxxx); material: "saline water (ENVO:00002010), including plankton (ENVO:xxxxxxxx)" | depth 150 m | reverse complement strand
CTGTCGATAGAACTATTTAGTTGGCAATCTGGATGGAGTACGCTATCTTCGCTAATAGAACTTCGGATCAATTTTTTTTGCTGTTCAAGATCGCACTCAGAGAGGCTATTAAGCTTTCTTCGTGCATCTTGCAAGGGAGTGCTATCAAAGCATGCGTCAATCGTTAACCCATTGGCTGTTGTCATTGTATTTTGATCGGCCTTTGCCATGAACTTTGGTAGATCATGATGAAATAAATCTTCTATTTCTAAGTCTACTAATGGCCATAGAGGCTCTGCTCCATTTTCTGTAAAAACATCACTATATAAAACTTCAAGTTCTATACCGAGATCGACTCCGCTCTTCTGGAAGTCAGGATGTAAGATTCTGCTAAGGATGGATCCATAAAGCTCAGTAGAGTGTTTGAAGTATCGAACTGATTGCTGAAGTAGCCGAATGAAGGGAGAATCGGAAGCTAACATGTGATTCTTTATTTGAGAAATAAAATGATAAGTTTCTTCGAATCCACGAACCACCTCCTCTGTGTAATCTGCTGGAACAAGCGCTCTATTAGCAATTTGTGGCGCATTAGCTGAATCAAAAGACCTACGTATGTTTATAGCTTCATAGACCATAGCATCAGTATTGATATAGGAATGCTTAAGAATATTTATTTCGGCCTCTTTATTACCACTTGCTCCCATGCCTGATACATCGACATAGTTGCCTCTAATTTTTGTTGGTTTTGGAAGAAAATGGGATCTAAGCACTGAGCGCTCAATTAGACCCGAGGTAAGATTCTTGCCTCCCTTAGGCTTTTCAATTGACACCGCTCGATGCTGTGATATTGTTTCGCAATCAATTGGTATTGGATATTCCCCCATCGCTATGATATTTTCATGATGAAAATCTACACTATCCAACATGTAGAACAATGCTAAAAGAGCTCCACATCTTAGATAGAATGCACAAGCTTGGCTGTCACAATCCATTGATATGTTTTCAGCGAACTCCATCCAACCATAATGTGATTTGTGAACAAGTTTTAAAATTTTGAAGTCATGTGGGGCTCCTCTCTGATTCAGCCAACTAACGAGATCAAAGTACCCCATGTCTGCTGAAATATCTTTTGGTTTATAGATAATTTTATGCCCGCTATCAAATTCTACTAACGCTACAGTTCTGCCTTTATCATGAGCGTCTGATAATCCAGGAAGAACATGTATTACCTGAGCGTTTTTAGGAATATTAAATACGTCTGCCAGATCTGATTCATCCTCGGCCAAGCGACTACATTGTTCAGCGGTGTTATTAATCCATTGCTCTATACAATGGACCAAATGGCGCGCAAAAACAGGATAATCACAACATAGCTGCTTTAGTCCAGTATTAAGCAGCTTAGAAACAAATTGCTTATAGTATGCTTTTGATTTTGAGTTATTTCGGATAGCCCTATACTCCAAGCGCTCTAGCTGGGTTAAGGCTAAATAAGAATTAAATTCTAGCTCCAAAATTCGGCTGCATGATTCAGAGAGACGAACCAAAAGAAATCTATCGAGATCTGCGTAGGCAGAGCCAGAAAACCGATGCAATTCGCCCGAAACCTTTGTAATAAGCCTCATTCTGGCAAATTCTATGATTGGAACGAAGATTTCCTCAAATGGGACTGGATTATCTGACGTAAGGTAGGGTCTTCTAAACAGATAATCCTCACTAATCAACTCAGGATCAAATTGACGAATTGCCTCCAAAATTTCATTCAGTGTCCCCAACCATTTTGGAGTCTCATCGAGCCACCCTAGATTATCTGTTAGGACAAAATCAATATCGTCATCATTCAGTCCTGCGATTTCTAACCGCTTCTGAAAAGAAATGTGATTCCCACGAAAAGCAAGTTCGAGCCACTTAGTCCGTCTATCTTTACTTGCCCTTGAAGGCTCGCCTGCTTTCTTTATATCTAACTGTGAAATTCGCTTCAGACGCTCTTGAAGAGATAAAGACTGCTCCGCTATATGCTTTGACTCGAGTGGACTCAACATTCGCTTTTTTCACCTAGTTAGCTTGATATCAGTATTTCTAACATATTTTCTAAGGAGTTTTAAGTCTTTAACTCAAACTTAAGCAATAAGAACTTATTAGGATCTATATCAGAGACATGGTTTATTACCAACAGTCCTCTATGTGCCAACTATGTTAAAGTGGCAACCCATGCACAATCGAGCAGGACTCCATCACTCCATGAGTCAGTCTATTTTCGATATGGAAATTCTCTTACCACCAATTGTCCTCCTGCCTGCCAATGCCGAGGAAGCAATCGACTACGCTGGAGAGCAAACTCTTGATCTAACGCTGCACCAGAATTTCTTTATCTATCTGCCGCTTCGAAAGTAAAACACTCTTCATGTTAAGTGGTAATCAGAGGGGTATTTTATTTATATTAATCGGGATGACGATATCGTCTGTCCAGGATACGTTGATTAAACTCTTGTCAGACGATCTCTCGATTTTTCAAATTCAGTTCTTCAGATCACTCGTGGGTATCGGGGTTATAATTCTGTTTCAGATTACATTACGGCAACCTGTAATAGTTACAACTGCTTACCCAGCGCTAAGCTTACTCCGGGGAATCATGTTCTTTGGTGCGTACTCATTATTCTATTTTGCACAATCCAAAATACCAATTGCCAATGCAACTGTCTTATATTTAGCTAACCCATTTTTTACAACATTAATTGCGATACTAATTTTTAAGAGTCAAGTCGGTTTTAAACATTGGCTAATCATAATTTTTGGATTTTTCGGAGTCGTATTGATCTATCAGCCTAATACTAAAGTGTTTAACGTTTATTACCTTCTTCCAATACTAGTAGCGCTCCTCTATTCACTCATTGTTACTATAACCAAACTAACATCTAACAAAGACACTCTTTTCCAGCAACTCTTTTATACATATTTGGTAACTGTTTTTCTAAGCGGACTCCTAGGTTTGACGGTGGGAGATGGTAGATTTGATACAGCCGAATATGCTCAGATAAAATTTCTAGTCCGGGGTTGGCAAATCTTTGATCTCAGCGCTGTTGTCTGGCTACTTACTATTTCGGTAATTGGCACTACGGCGCACGCATTTTTTCTGGCTGCATACCGTATAGGTGATCCTTCTGTGATTAGCCCTTATGAGTACACGTTGCTTCCATGGATGATCTTATGGGGTTTTGTTTTCTGGAGTGAAGTGCCATCATTCGAAGTCCTTATCGGGATGTTACTTATTGTAGGCTCTGGGCTTGTGCTTTTTTATAATGAACAAGCAAAAAACAAAAAATGATGGTCTTCCCCATTTGTAATTACAATTTAATGTTACAGACGATGGCGGGAAACCAAGCGTCCGACTAGGCAAAAGGAATAGCTAACGTAATGTCCTTCCCCCTCCCTACCAAGTACGGTCTTTTCCTTCGCCATAGCTATCATAATAATGAGTGTCCAGATGTTGATCCAATGGTCTTTTTCAGTCTCGGTGAAATACCGAAAAACTTAAACGCCATCATGGTTTATTCCAATTAGCAAACAGCCTGTGTTTGTGCGTGAGTTATGACGTGTGCCTTTTGGGTACGTTACAAAATCACCTGGCTTCAATGTTGTGCCATCGTCCTCTATGAGATCTCCCTCTAGAATAAGGAATTCTTCATCGACATCATGTACGTGCACCACAGTTTCGGCGCCAGGCTCTAAACGCATTGCATACCAACCCTTTCGTAGCTTTGGATCATAACTAATGTTGAGCAAAGTAATATTTTCTTGTTCTTGCCCATCTAAATCGTAGGGTACGAATTGGCCCTTATAGATATTGGTAATTTTTCTAGATTCATTCATTGATATCGATTTCGTCAGGCGTTATTGGCATTTAATGTGGTATTATGATGGATTAGTTGCATTTTTGTTTTTTTACCATCGCTAAAATAATACTTTACAATGCGAGAGAAAGTCATTTATATGTTAGAACGCTGATATGTAATGATGCGCTAGACCAATTAAACACTCAGCGTACCAGCTATTATAAAATCATGCGGAGTTGTTTTTTTAGCATATATGAAAGTACAGAGAACATTACTGGGGAATTATTATGACTCGAATTGCAATTGTTGGCGCTGGGCCTTGCGGTCTCTCACAAATGCAGGCTTTTCGCTCAGCACAAGCAAATGGTGCTGAAATACCAGAAATAGTTTGTTTTGAGAAACAAAATGACTGGGGCGGTTTATGGAACTATAGCTGGAGGACAGGTACAGATGAATATGGTGAGACATGCCATGGCAGCATGTATAAATATCTTTGGTCGAATGGACCAAAGGAGTGCTTAGAATTTGGCGATTATAGCTTTGAAGAGCATTTCGGACGATCAATACCTTCATTTCCGCCAAGACAAACGCTTCGAGACTATATTACTGGCCGAGCTGCACATGCTGGTTTCAGAGATTGGGTGAAATTTGGACATGTTGTTAGAGATGTAAAGTATATTAAAGACGCCAATCAATTCTTAGTTCGCGCGGTTGATTTATTGAACCAGAAGGATGCTGAGGAGTTATTTGATTACGTAGTAGTAGCGAACGGGCATTTCTCGGTGCCTAACTTGCCTACTTTTGTTGGTATCGATAATTTCCCTGGTCGGGTTATTCATGGGCATGACTTCCGAGATGCCGCTGAGTTTCAAGGGCAGCGGTTACTGATTGTTGGCGCTAGCTATTCAGCTGAAGATATTGCACTTCAGAGTAAAAAGTATGGTGCGACTTCGGTGACTTGTAGCTATCGGACAGCACCTATGGGTTTTGATTGGCCAGATGGTATTGAGGAACTGCCTCTGATTGATCATTTTGACGGTGAAACCGCGCACTTTTCAAACGATGTCAAACGAGATTTCGACTCTATTATTTTATGCACTGGTTATTTACATCATTTTCCATTTCTGGCAGAAGAACTTAGACTCATAACTACCAATAGGCTTTATCCAGGCAAATTATATAAAGGTATCTTTTGGGCCGACAATCCGAAGCTTGTCTATCTAGGAATGCAAGATCAATACTATACCTTTAGCATGTTTGATGCCCAGGCATGGTACGCTCGCGATGTCGTGATGGACCGGATCAAACTGCCCTCATATTCAGAAATGCAAAGTGATATAGATAAATGGCAGCAACGTGAGGAGAGCCTCACTAATCCGAGTGAAGACATAGACTTTCAGACGGATTACTGCAAGGATTTATCGACTAGAGTTGACTATAGTCTCGATTGGGATCTTGCGGCTCAAAATTTCAAGGATTGGGAACATCATAAGGAAGAAAGCATTATCGGTTATAGGGATAAAGCGTTTCGTTCCCCAGTGACTCACGCTCATGCACCAACTCATCACACAGCATGGTGGGAGGAAATGAATGATTCAACAGAAATGTTCCTATCGTGACCAACAATAGATCTAGCATTATTCATCATTTTAAAAAGCACAAAAAGCTGATACACAAACTCTTCCCTATTTAAATCATAGACTTATAACGTTGAAAAAGTACTGTTAACGAGACCGTCGCCGGTTCGAACCTAGTTAGGAAAGTCAAACGGTTACCCATCAATCAGATATTTAGAATTTGATTATTTCGGCCGGCCATCAAACACATCAACATTTTCCGGGATATGATGGTAATTTTGTTTGTCACAGGTAAAAATCGCCATTTCTGTCTTAAAAACTGACGGGTCATCAAAAGTGCCAACTTTTATAATGATTGCGCCGGGTCTTTTTGGGGTCTCATTTGCTATTCCAGTCCCACAAACCCCACAAAAATGTCTTGTGACTGGTTGCTCCAAATCCGTCCGAGTAAATTTATTCATTACCCCAGATGTTAAGTGGAAATTATCGAGTGAAAACCGCATCAGAGGCACTGGATTCCCTCCGCTAAAATGACAGCATTCCCGACAATAACATTGCAGGGAAGCTTCAGGTTCGCCATCAACTGCATAGCGCACTGTTTTGCAATAACAACCGCCTGTAATTTTCATAACTGATATTACCAATTTCGTTCAATTTAATGAGCAATTATAGAACTAAATATGCTGTACAAATAATACAAACTGTAGGGGTGCAAGCCTACACACTCTTTTTTTCTTCACTGAAATTGACTGCAAACTAAAAAATTCACCCGTCACTATCATATAATCAGGCGCTTACGTATATTTAGAATTATCGAAACAACCTTGGCTTAACGCACATCCATAATGAAACTGATATTTGATTTTTTCCCATTAATCTTATTTTTTGGAGCTTATCGTTTTTACGATATCTATACTGCGACAGGAATCGCAATCGCGGCATCTTTAGTACAAGTTTTTATTATTTGGTATAGAACTCGAAAATTCGAACCAACGCATATTGTAACTCTTGCGGTAATCGTGATTTTTGGCGGAATGACCCTAATTTTTCGCGATGATGTTTTTATCCGATGGAAGCCTACAATCGTTGAGTGGATTTTTGCTGCCGTTGTTTTCGGTAGTAACTTTGTTGGACGACGTACCGCCATTGAATATGTTATGGGATCTCAGTTGACTTTACCGAATCCTATATGGAAAAAATTAAATGTTGCCTGGGGTTTATTTTTTCTTGTGGTTGGGGCATTAAATATCTATGTTGCTTTCTTTTTTCGACCAAACCTTCCAGAAGAAGTGCGACTTGATTTTTGGGTTAATTTTAAAGTATTTGGTATGATGGGTTTGACCCTAGTTTTTGTCATTGGTCAAATGTTCTTCATAGCGAAACACATTAAGCCCAACCAGGTTGGTGAAGATTAAATAATAACATGCCTCAAATTAATACAGTCACTATAATCGAAGAACGGCTCAGAAACGCGCTTGAAGTAAATTCTTTAGAGATAATTGATGAAAGTCATTTGCATGAAGGCCACCCGGGGGCTGCTTCAGGTGGAGGTCATTACCAAGTTCTAATAACTGCTTCTGAATTTAAAGGCCTAAACCTAATCCAGCGCCACAGGCTTGTATATGACGCGTTGGGAGACGCTATGAACGCACAAATTCACGCTCTCAGTATTCAAGCGTCAACACCGGATGATTCTTGAATGCTCAGTTAGTTTTTACGTCTACTCATACCTCACTATGAATTTGAGTAATACCCACTTTTTCTCCATTTGAGTTTAATATCGGTGGAAATGCAAGAGCATTAAGTTTAAGACTGATACTTGGGTTAAGCTTCCCGAAGCGATCTAATAATAATCCCATAATAGTTTCTGCAGCTCGTCGACCACCATCATCAATCTTGAGTGCAATCCCAATACGCTGGTCTGGGAGACATCCACTATACACTCCTTCGGCACCACCTTTGACAATCAAATGTGAGCCTGACAAGGTCATTGTTTTGGTACACCAACGACCGGTTCCAGCTACCATAAATGGTTGTGCAGTCATAGCGTTATAAAGCTTTTTAGCTGCGTGCACCCGAGCGTCAGAAAGTCCCCGTCCAGTTCCATAACAAGCCATTGCAAGTGCAAGACCCCGTAACGAAATACCGAAAATAGGTGCTCCACACCCATCTTTGGCCACTGGGCTCACTTCCATATTATCTAAAGTCATTTCGCTCAAAAGTTGCTTAATGCGGAGTTGCACCGGATGGTTTTTTTCTAAATATCCATCGAGGGGCTCCTTGCAGTGCCGAGCCGTGCTTAAAAATCCTGCGTGCTTTCCGGAACAATTATGATGAAGAGGGCTTGGCAAAATATTATTTTTAACTAAATACCTTCGAGCTTGAGTGCTTGTGGGTTGTTGAGCTCCACACCCTAAATTAATCATTGACAACCCAACTCGTTCAAGCCATCCTTGAACAGTAGTCACATGTCTATCCTCACCGCTATGTGATCCGCACGCTATTGCAAATTCAAGATCAGTCAGAGCCCACCGATTGGCTGCGCCTGTTTCTATGAGGGGCAACGCCTGTAACGGTTTTAGTGACGATCGGGGATAGGTTAATTTGTCTATATCTCCAGCTGAGGAAATAACAGTCGCATCATCCTTTATCACAGCATATGCTCCTCGATGAATGCTTTCTGTTAAGTCTCCTCTAGTAATCTCAACCAAAATGGGATTTGCTTTCATTTTTTCTTTATCTTGACAGTGTACGTTTTAATTCATATTGTCTATAGTCTTAATATTATGAAATGTATGTTACCTACTAAGTCATGTACAATCTACTAGACAACTAGTTATTTGATGATCACTTCATCTTTGCTCAATCTGAAGACCACCTCACTATACTCTTTGCATAAAGAACTTGGAGCCAAAATAGTACCATTTGCAGGCTACCAGATGCCGGTCAGCTACCCAGAGGGGATAATCAAAGAACATATTCACACTCGTAATGAAGTGAGTCTTTTTGACATATCACATATGGGTCTAATCCAATTAGAGGGGCTACCTGTTGTGAAGTATATTGAAACACTTGCACCTGCCAACCTTATCGGGCTTGAAAGAAACCGTCAATGCTATTCATTTTTTTTGAATGAGAAAGGAGGAATTATTGATGATTTTGTTGCCATGAATACTGGCAAAGATTATCGGCTCGTAGTAAATGCAGGCAATACAGATTTAGTCGTTTCTCTATTAAACTCTAGTGAAAAATTTCGAAACAATATAACTCTTCTAGAAAAATACTCAATGATTGCATTGCAAGGTCCAAAATCCGGTCAAATCATGAAGAGCCTAAAAGGTAATTGTGAAGATATGTCATTTATGGATGTACGTTTCATGAATCTCGTCGGTATTGAATGTTTAGTTGCCCGTAGTGGTTATACCGGAGAAGACGGTTTTGAAATTGTAGCTTCATCCAATGAGATAGAAACTTTGGCCCGAAATATTCTGGAATTTCCATCAGTTGCACCGGCAGGCTTAGGCGCAAGAGACACTCTTCGTTTAGAAGCTGGACTTTGCTTGCATGGTAATGATATTGGGCCAGCAATTTCTCCAATTGAGGCAAAAATCGCCTGGGCGATACCACCTGTGCGTCGCAAAGGGGGCACAAGATCAGGAGGATTTTCTGGCTCCAAGCGTATTTTTGAACTCTTGGAATTCGGTGCCTCTAAATACAGAGTGGGTTTGTTGACCAACCAACGTATTCCCGTCCGCTCCGGCACACAATTGTGGAATGAAAGCAAGGAAGAAATTGGCACTGTGACAAGTGGAGCTTTTGCCCCATCCTTAGGAAAGCCTATTGGAATGGGCTATGTATTGAATCAAGAGGCATTCAACGGAAACCATATTCACGCTACGATCCGAGGGAAAAGGATAGACTTACATGTTACCAGTTTGCCATTCATGAAAACTAACTATTATCGAGCTTAATTATGTATTAAGGAGATCAAATGACAAATATTAGATATACCGAAGATCACGAGTGGGCTCTACTTGAGGAGGATATTGTTACAGTTGGAATAACTGATTTTGCCCAAGATCAACTAGGAGACCTTGTTTTTGTTGAACTTCCAAATATCGATAACGTTGTTAAAAAAGGAGACGAAGCGGCGATTATTGAATCGGTTAAAGCAGCTGGGGATGTTAAATCTCCAATGGGAGGTAAGATCATAGAAATTAATACAACATTAATAGATGCTCCTGAGAAAGTTAATCAGGATCCTATGGGTTATGGTTGGTTCTATAAGATTTTAATCTCAGATATGAGTGAATGGGACAGCTTACTAGACGAGGAAACTTACCAAGAAATGGTGACTTCATCATCGTAGTTTTTTGTATATGGAGAGCGATTTGACATGAATAATCACAAACGCGCCAACTTGACCGATTTGGAAATGCATGGGGATTTCCTAAACCGGCATATTGGCTCAAGTAAAGCGGATATAATGGACATGCTAGATCTATTAGATGTCAACTCACTGGACCAGCTTATTCAAGAAACTGTGCCCCAATCTATATTAGTCAGTGAGCCTCTCAATCTCATGCCTGCCCGTAGTGAAAGAGAAACTACTACTTATCTTCGACATATGCGTAGGCGGAATAAAGTTTTCATATCAATGATTGGTTGTGGTTATTACGGCACTATTATGCCTAGTGTCATAAAACGAAATGTCCTTGAAAACCCTGATTGGTACACTGCTTACACCCCCTATCAGGCTGAGGTAAGCCAAGGACGCCTAGAAGTCCTACTTGCCTTTCAACATATGGTAAGTGACTTGACGGGCATGCAAATAGCTAACGCTTCACTTTTAGATGAAGGAACAGCTGCAGCAGAAGCGATGGCAATGGCCAAAAGAATCTCTAAAAATTCATCGAACACATTTTTTGTAGACGCTAATTCTCACCCCCAGACTATATCGGTCCTGAAGACAAGAGCCCAATTTCTAAATTTTGAGATAATTTTAGGAGATCCACTGCAGGAAATTGGGGATAACAATTTTTTTGGTGCCCTAATTCAGTATCCAACCTCTATGGGGCGCTTATATGATCTTAGCAATCCCATATCCACTATCCATGAAAAAAAAGCAATAGCTGTAGTTGCAACTGATCTTCTAGCTCTGACTTTACTCAAACCGCCAGGCGAATTCGGCGCAGATATAGTAGTCGGAAATAGTCAAAGATTTGGTGTGCCAATGGGCTATGGTGGCCCACATGCCGCTTTTTTTGCAACCAGAGAATCTTTTATGCGATCAATTCCTGGCCGAATGATAGGCGTCTCAATTGATTCTCATGGTAAACAGGCTCTTCGAATGGCTCTACAAACTCGGGAACAACATATTCGCCGTGAGAAAGCTACAAGTAACATCTGTACAGCTCAAGTACTCTTGGCAAATTTATCTGCTTTGTATGCGATGTATCATGGTCCCGGAGGTCTTAAAGCAATTGCAAATCGAGTGCATCGAATGACAATGATTCTTAATTTAGGCCTTAAAAAATTAGGCTATACCACAGGTAACGAGGAATTTTTTGACACAATTGAAATTAATGCACCTGGTATGGCAGGACGGATTGCAGCCCGTGCTCGCGAATCACAAATTAACTTAAGACTTATAGATCAAAACCGCCTTGCGATTAGCTTAGACGAGACAACAAAAAGGAAAAATATTAGAACGCTATGGCAAATATTTGGTGTCCAGTCTTCAGAAGAATTGCAAATAGATCTTCTAGACAATGAAGTCGCGGACATCATTCCATCTTATTTGCAGCGTACATCATCTTTTTTAGATCATGAAATATTCAACAGTTACCACTCGGAAACAGAAATGATGCGGTATATGCGACGCACTGCGAGCAAAGATATTAGCCTTGGGCGCTCGATGATCCCTCTTGGCTCATGCACTATGAAGCTTAATTCTACTACCCAAATGATTCCTGTTTCCCATCGAAGCTTCAGTAATATTCATCCATTCGCACCATTAGATCAAACCCAAGGTTATCAGCAACTATTTGATGAACTGGAAAGCATGTTGTGTGAAATTACCGGTTTTGATGCCATTTCACTTCAACCAAATGCGGGATCGCAAGGGGAATATACTGGATTACTTTGTATAATTAAATTACATGAAAGTCGCGGCGAACCAGAACGCAATATCTGTTTAATTCCCGAATCTGCCCACGGAACAAATCCTGCGAGCGCGGTGTTGGCTGGTATGCAAGTAGTGGTAGTTAGTTGTGACCATGAGGGCAATATAGATATCAACGACCTCACAGATAAAGCTATTAAGCACAAGGATCAATTAGGTGCGTTGATGATAACCTACCCTTCAACTCACGGAGTATTTGAAGAAAATGTTACTGCAATATGCGACATAATCCACAAACATGGTGGCCAAGTATATATGGATGGAGCAAACCTTAATGCTCTGGTAGGCGTTTGCCGACCTGTTGATATTGGCGCAGATGTTATGCATATAAACCTTCATAAAACATTTGCAATTCCTCATGGTGGAGGAGGTCCCGGTATGGGGCCTATAGGAGTGCGTAAACACCTAGCACGATTCTTGCCAGACCACCCACTGGTGGAAGGTGTAAATCCAGCCGCAGGCCATAACTTAACAGTTGGCACTGTCTCATCTGCACCATGGGGCTCCGCAAGTATCTTGCCTATATCATGGGCTTACATCGCAATGCTTGGTCCTTATGGTTTACGGAAGGCAACAGAAGTTGCTATTTTAAATGCTAACTATATCGCGAAACGCCTAAAACCATATTATCCAATTCTTTACACAGGAACGAAAGGTTGGGTAGCGCATGAATGTATCATTGATCTCAAACCAATAAGAGCCAAGACAGGTATCACGGTAGAGGATATTGCGAAACGCTTAGTTGATTTTGGATTTCATGCACCCACAATGTCGTGGCCAGTGCCAGATTCTTTTATGATTGAACCAACGGAAAGCGAATCCAAATCTGAAATTGATCGATTCTGTGATGCAATGATTATTATTCGGAAGGAAATAACGGAAATTGAATCGGGAGTCGCAGACAAAGAAAATAATTTACTAATAAATGCACCTCACTCTATTAAACTAGTGGCACAGGATGTATGGCCATACCCATACTCTCAAACTCAAGCATTCTTCCCAGCAGAACATACTCTTCAAGAAAAATATTGGCCGCCCGTCGGAAGAATTGATAGTTTATATGGTGATAAGAACGTGGCCTGTATGTGCCCTCCTGTCGATACGTACAATCAAAAAGAAACATGAAACACACAAAACCAGATGCTCGGCAACGAAGCGTAGACAAAGTCTCTAGAGTTCCTGTCAAGTTTCCCAAAACAAATCCTGTCGAGCGCCTACGAAAACCTCACTGGATCAGAGCTCCGTTTCCAGGAACTCCAAATGTTGCAAAGCTAAAGAATATTCTCCGTGAACAGGGTTTGCACACGGTTTGCGAGGAAGCTAATTGCCCTAATCTAGGGGAATGTTTTAACAATGGCACTGCTACCTTTATGATAATGGGTGATTTATGTACCCGACGCTGTCCATTTTGCGATGTCGCTCATGGTAGGCCGAAACCGTTGGATGAAAACGAACCCCACGCTCTTGCTGTTGCTGTAAAAAAAATGGGCCTAACATATGTCGTAATTACTTCAGTAGACAGAGATGATTTGAGAGATGGAGGTGCAAGCCATTTTGCGGATTGCATTAAAACTATAAGAGAACAAGAGTTAACAATTAAAATTGAAATTTTGGTTCCCGATTTTCGTGGCAGAAAAGAACGTGCGCTAGAGGCTCTTGAGAAGGGGTTACCCGACGTGTTTAATCATAACCTTGAAACAATTCCACGGCTTTATCGCAGAGTGCGACCAGGTGCTGACTATAAACATTCTCTAAATCTTTTAAAGGATTTTTTCAATGTATTTAATCATATACCTACGAAATCGGGGCTCATGTTAGGGCTAGGCGAGACCAAAGATGAAGTAATTAGCGTAATGCGAGACCTTCGACACCATGATGTGCAATTCTTAACGCTCGGTCAATATCTTCAACCAAGCCCTTACCATTTACCGGTTGAGCGATATGTTACACCTGCAGAATTTGAGGAATTTCGAGAATTAGGTCTAGAAATGGGTTATACGCAGGTCGCATCTGGCCCTATGGTACGTTCTTCCTATCACGCTGATGAAGCTAAGGAATTCCTAAGTGTTTGATTATATACGTGTTTTTTAATCTAAAACGAAAAGTTTGCTTTAATGGGAATTAAATGTGGCATTCTTTGAGAAAAACGGGTTACGATGTCAGTGACACAAAGTTCGGGGAACTGAAAAGTGACATTTTTAATCCTCGTGCTCGTGTAACAGAAAAACAATTAAATAAGACAGGAGAGGAGTTCAAATGAAACTCAAGATGACTGTAACTTCCGCAGTTATGGCTCTAGCGCTTGTGATGACGGGAGGTGCCCAAGCCGGCACCCTTGAGGATGTGCAAGCAAGAGGCGTATTGCGGTGTGTGGTTAGCACGGGAATTGCAGGATTTGCAGCGCCCAACGCTGATGGAGTTTGGGAAGGTTTTGACATAGACTTTTGCCGCGCTACAGCAGCAGCTGTCCTCGGAGATGCCAACGCAATAGAAGCTGTTACTTCAACAGGGAAAACTCGTTTTACCAGACTGAATGCCGGTGAAGGCGATGTACTCTGGAGAAATACTACCATCACTTTTTCACGTGACGTCGGTGTCAAACTTCGGTTTCATGGCGTCAACTACTATGACGGTCAAGGCTTTATGGTGAGGAAGGACCTCGGTGTCAGCAGTGCGACGGAACTTGACGGTGCATCCGTCTGTATTCAAACAGGCACGACAACCGAACTCAACCTAGCGGATTATTTTTCATCCAACGGCATGTCGTATGAAGCTGTCACCATCGAGACTAACGATGAAGCGCGCCAAAACTACGAAAGCGGCCGTTGTGACGTTTACACCACGGACGCTTCCGGTTTATCTTCCACTCGCTCGGCGTTGCCGGATCCTGACGCACATATGGTGCTCCCCGAGATTATCTCAAAAGAACCCTTAGGCCCAGCAACTCGACATGGCGATGACCAGTGGTCTGACATCATCACATGGGTATTAAACGCTACAATTACGGCTGAAGAGCTTGGCGTTACTAGCAGTAATGTCGATTCTCTCTCTGGCAAGACCGGCGTCTCTGATAACCCTGAAGTCCGACGTATGTTGGGGGTTGACGGCAGTCAAGGTTCCGAACTTGGTCTTTCAAATGATTGGGCTTACCAAATCATTAAACAGGTCGGTAACTATAGTGAAATTTTCGAGCGCAACATTGGCCCGAATACGCCACTTGGAATCGAGCGTGGCCTAAACGCTTTGTGGACAGACGGCGGCTTGCAATACTCACCGCCTTTCCGTTAATCCAACGTTAGTAACTTTTTTACAGCTGTCTGGGCGCCCCGGGAACCAAGTTTGGCTTCCGGGGCGCTCCCGTTTAATAGCAATCTCTATGTATACATCCGAGTTTTGACAAGCGATAGCCGTAATGACAACAGCGCGAGCTAAATCAAATAACCGTCTTCTTCGGATCTGGCGACATCAGGAATCCCGGGCGGTCATCATCCAAATCGTGACTATGGCAGTTGTTGCCGCCCTAATTGCACTGATTGCCCGCAATGTTGTCATTAATCTCGCTGCGATTGGTAAAGAATTTAGTTTTGGGTTTTTATCGTGGCCCGCCGCCTACGACATTACGTTTTCGCCATTTATTGAGTACACCAACCAATCGACACATCTTCGAGCTGCTGCCGTCGGTATCCTAAACACCCTGCTAGTAGCGTTCTGCGGAATCGTGCTAGCATCCATCCTCGGTTTCACCTTAGGAATTCTTCGACTATCGAACAATTGGTTAATAAATCGGATTGCCTATGTCTTCGTAGAGTTCGTGCGCAATGTACCGATACTCATCCACATTCTCGCCTTCTATTCTCTAATCGTTGTCATACTACCGAAGCCCAAGAATTCAAAAGTTTTTTTCAATGAATCCTTTTTCCTGTCGAACCGGGGTTTCTATGTGCCCTCCCCGGTCTTTGAATCAGGCGCAACAATTGTCGGCGTGATATTCATCGTTGCAGTTGTCGCTGCTCTCTTATTTCGACGTTGGGCACGAGGAGTACAGAATCAAACCGGAAAAATTTATCCCGTCTTCTGGATTTCAAGCGCTATAGTCATTGGCGCGACGGGTATTGCGTTTCTTGCTACCGGAATGCCACTCTCTTGGGACGTTCCTGTACTTAAGGGTTTTAATTTTAAAGGGGGGATGGCGCTCAAGCCAGAATTCCTAGCACTATGGATTGCGCTCTCTTATTACACGGCGTGTTTTATCGCCGAAATTGTGCGGGCTGGAATTCTCGCTGTCAGCCATGGTCAAACCGAAGCAGCCAATGCTATGGGACTACGCCCAAATCGGACCCTACAATTGATTGTGATCCCTCAAGCCCTCAGGGTTATCGTACCACCACTTTGCAGTCAGTACCTAAACTTGACCAAGAACTCTTCTCTTGCCATTGCGATTGGCTACATGGACATTACTGCAACCATCGGCGGTATCAGTTTGATGCAGACTGGGAAAGAAATGGAAACCATGATTATCGTCATGGGATTTTATCTGGTAATCTCGCTCATAATTTCTGCCTTCATGAACTGGTTCAACCAACGAATCAAAATGACCGAACGCTAAACCGACACAATCATGAGCGACAGGCACTCAACAAAAGAATATCTTCCCGGCACGCACCCAGACTTGCCGCCTCCAGTCCGAACGACGGGGCCCATTGCGTGGGCGCGAATAAACCTATTGTCTTCACCTTTGAATATCCTGTTGACAATTCTTTCTATTGGAATCCTCTATCTAATCATACCGGGTGTAGTAGATTGGGTCTTTGTCAATGCGGTCTGGGATGCTACTGACCGTAAGGACTGCTGGGCTCAAATGGACACCGCGCGCGATGGAGCCTGCTGGGCCTTCATTAAGGACAGTTTCCAATTGTTCCTGTATGGTTGGTACCCAGAGTCGGAGAGATGGCGACCGAATCTTTGTTTTCTGCTATTTCTGCTGGCTGTCGTAGGAGTGCTAAAAGAAAAGATGCCGGGTAAGAGAAAATACTGGCTTTGGTTTGCCGTAGTCTTTCCGTTTCTGGCAGCCTGGCTGTTGTTGGGCGGTCTCGGACTCCCACCAGTCTCCACTAAACAGTTTGGTGGTATCCTGTTAACACTGATCATTGGTGTAGCAGGGGTCGCATTTTCACTACCGATTGGCATCCTTCTGGCCCTTGGTCGCCGTTCAAAACTCCCTGCCCTGCGCACAATCTGCGTGCTCTTCATCGAGTTTATTCGGGGAGTGCCACTAATTACGCTTCTCTTTGTCGCTTCAACAATGTTAACTTACTTTCTACCACCAGGCTCGACATTCGATCTCCTGATGCGGGTTTTGATAATGGTGACGCTGTTTGCTTCAGCTTACATCGCAGAAGTCGTCCGGGGAGGGCTACAAGGTCTATCTTCGGGGCAATACGAGGCAGCCGACTCGCTCGGCCTCACATACTGGCGCGCTCATCAATTGATTATCTTGCCACAAGCGCTCAAGATTTCAATCCCTGGCATCATTAATACTTTTATCGGAACCTATAAAGACTCTACCCTAGTCATTATCATCGGTATGTTAGATATTCTTGGGCTGGGTCGAGCGCGCCTCAATGATGCAGATTGGCTTGGGCTTGCGCCCGAACTATATGTATTCATCGCCCTGTTCTTTTTCATTTGTTGCTTCAGCATGGCTCGGTACTCAGTTAGTCTGGAGAAACGGCTAGAGACCGATCATAGGCGATAACTTATCTGAGGAAATTGATAACCATGACAAACGAAAGCTCTGAATCTAATTCGCATCGCTCCATTAACTCGCCTGATACAATCATCTCCATCGATGGTATGCACAAATGGTTTGGCGACTTCCATGTACTAAAAAACATTAATCTCGAAGTCAAGCGTGGAGAGCGAATTGTCATCTGCGGTCCTTCGGGCTCTGGTAAGTCTACTCTCATACGGTGCATCAATCGCCTCGAAGAACATCAACAAGGCACTATAATTGTCGATGGAACCGAACTTACTCATGATCTAAAAAACATTGAAATCATTCGCTCCGAGGTAGGCATGGTATTCCAACAATTCAACCTGTTTCCACACTTAACCGCGCTTCAGAATGTAACCCTCGCACCAATTTGGGTCCGGAAAATGCCAAAAGCTGAGGCTGAAGAAGCTGCAATGCAGTATCTCGAGCGAGTGCAAATTCCAGAGCAAGCAAATAAATACCCAGGGCAACTCTCTGGAGGTCAACAACAAAGAGTTGCGATAGCGCGCGCCCTATGCATGAATCCCAAAATTATGCTGTTTGATGAGCCAACATCCGCATTAGATCCGGAAATGATCAAAGAAGTTCTGGATGTAATGATAGAACTTGCTGAGAGTGGAATGACCATGCTAGTAGTAACACATGAAATGGGATTTGCCACCGGGGTTGCTCACCGAGTTATCTTTATGGATGGTGGTGAAATAATTGAACAAAACTCACCTCAAGATTTTTTTGAAAGCCCTCAGCACGATCGAACAAAGTTATTTTTGAGTCAGATTTTGCATCATTGAGTTTGATTTAAATTATTTTATCGCTATTTCTGACTTAGAATCTGATTTAAATCTTCGCAAAGATCCTCAGGGTTCTCTAATCCAATAGATAAGCGGAAAACACCTTCGCCCGCTATTTTTTTGTATGACTCGAGCTGCGTTCCAGTTATTTTAAAACTTGCATCGACTAAACCTTTTGTGCCAATCCAATAGATTAAGCTCCTATGATGCCCAAGGGATACCGCATAATGAAAAACTTTTAGGCGTTTAGCAAACATCATGGCTAGTTGTTCACCATCTTTTACCCTAATCGCAATTATCCCTGAATAGTTATCCATTTGGCGTTGAGCAAGTGAGTGCTGAGGATGACTTTGTAACCCTGGGTAAAAAACTTTCTCAACATTTATATGTGCTTCGAGAAATGATGCTACCGCACGCGCATTTTGTTCATGCGCTGCCATTCTTATCGGTAAAGTTGCTAAACCTCTTTGAATTAACCAGGCATTAAAGGGGCTAATAGTGCCGCCCAGATGAATTAGCCCTTCCGATTCAATGCGTGCCAAACCTTCGCTTGAGCCTAATATTGCGCCGCCCATGGCATCACCATGACCTCCAATATATTTAGTTAAAGAATGAACCACATAATCTGCTCCCATTGTTAAGGGTCGAGTTGCTATCGGTGTTGCAAATGTTGAATCTACCGCTAGCTCTGCGCCTACGCTATGTGCGATTTCTGATATGGCCTTGATATCACATAAACGTAAAATTGGATTGGAAGGAGTTTCAATCCATACTAACCGAGTGTTAGGAGTTATATTTTTTTTAACCTCGGTCAAACATGAGGTATCTACCGGTATAACCTTTACTCCAAAATTGGGTAGAACACTTCGAACTAATTCTGCAGTTCCAGGATAATTAGTATCAGTTACAACTAAATGGTCTCCTGGCTTGAGTACGCTCAACAATAATGCAGATGTAGCTGCCATGCCGGACGCGAAACACAAACAAGATTCTGCTAGCTCCAATGATGCTAATTTTTTTTGAAGCCCATCAACAGTTGGATTCGCCCATCGGCTGTAAATATAAGGTGTATCAGAGTTTCGCTCAGCAGCTGAGAATCCCTGCGGCTCGTCAACAGCGAAGGTAGAAGACATAACTATGTTAGGTGCAGACGCTCCGGTCAGCGGATCAGGATGCTCTCCAGCATGTACAGCTCTTGTCTGTACTCCTCTTATCAAACTCGTATCTCGCACTATTTTCTCCACTAATCTAGTCTTAACTATGTCTAACAAATTATAAACGCAATCCGATGACTCATTCTGAGAATTCTCGCCGAACAATACAACGAAAAGATGAATATATTTGTATAAAAAGAAGCCGGGCTTATTACAAACCTAGGTCGGAGTATACAGCCGGCTGTTTTTTGGAAAATAATGAAAAAGAAAATTCATCTGGTCTAACAAAATATTACAACCACACAAATAAATGTATTCCGCATGCGATGGTGTAAATGGAATTGCAATTAATTCCATATTTCCTTCTTTGAGCGTTTGATTTCCCTTCCTATGATTGCATCTTTTGCAAGCAGTCGCACAATTAGCCCAAACATCTTTCCCTCCTCGACTTAATGGGTTAACGTGGTCTCGAGATAAGTACCCGCTATCAAACTGTTTCCCACAGTAAAGACAAAGATATGCGTCTCTTCTAAACAACGCTTTATTATTGAGTGGAGGGCTATTAAATCTTTTTTGTCTAAGGTTAGCTCGAGTTTGGCCGGCTGTGCAAACAATAGA
>TARA_B100000686_G_scaffold348347_1_pt1 | contig 19938 bp, 20 predicted proteins | sample TARA_B100000686 | Tara Oceans TARA_B100000686 (sample SAMEA2622733) | marine metagenome | biome: marine biome (ENVO:00000447); feature: marine epipelagic mixed layer (ENVO:xxxxxxxxx); material: "saline water (ENVO:00002010), including plankton (ENVO:xxxxxxxx)" | depth 150 m | reverse complement strand
AGATGATTTGATGAGAATTTTTGGATCAAAAACACTTGAAAATGTTTTAGGAAAGTTAGGTCTTAAAGAAGGCGAAGTAATTACTCATTCATTAATAACAAAGTCTCTGGAAAGAGCTCAACAAAAAGTCGAGTCGCATAATTATGATTTAAGAAAACAAATATTAAGGTTTGATGATATTTTGAATGATCAAAGAAAAATAATTTACCAAAATAGAAAAGAAATACTTACAACAAATGATCAAACTAAAATCATAAATGAAATGATAGAGGATTATATTGATGAAAAAGTTTCTGATAATATGCCTCAAAAAAAATACTCTCATGAATGGAATGCTGAAGAACTTAAACAAAAAATTGATGATACTTTCAGATTAAATTTACCAATTTTTAAGTGGTTTGACGAAGAAGGAGTAGATGAAGAGGAAATTACCAAAAGAATTAAAGATCAAGTAAATCAAAAATTAAAAGATAAAAAACATAAATATTCAGAAGATCTTTTTGAATTTGCAGAAAAAAGGGTAATGTTATTTCAGTTAGATAAAGATTGGAGAGAGCATTTAGCTGCAATGGATATGTTACGCGGGAGTGTCAATTTGAGAGCCTTAGGTGGAAAAGATCCATTCTTTGAATATAAAAGAGAATCATTTAATTACTTTGATGAAATGTTATCAAATCAAAATGAAAAAGTTTTAAAGACGTTGTTTGGTATAGAGCTTATAAATGAAAAAAAAGAGAGTAAAGTGCCTAATAAAATAAAGCAACCAAATAGAATTATTGCTAAAAAGATTGGAAGAAATGATCCTTGTCCATGTGGCTCAGGAAAAAAATATAAAATTTGTCACGGTTCCTAAATTTGAGAAGTAATATTAATATATTTTTCATTTCTTAGTATCTTTCTTTCTTTGTTAGAAATAAGATTCAAACTTTCAATATTTTTGGTAAGAGTATTTTTAATAATTAATGCTTGCTCTCTAGGAAATCTATGAGCTCCCCCTGGTATTTCGTCAATTATTGTATCAATTATTTTATTTTTAAGACAGTCTTGAGCTGTTAATTTAAGATTTTCTGCCGCTTTTTGTATAAAATCACTGCTCCTCCAAAGAATAGATGCGCAACCCTCTGGGGAAATCACAGAATAAATTGAGTGTTCAAGCATTAAAACTTTATCTGCTGTAGCGAGGGCAATAGCCCCACCAGAGCCTCCCTCTCCAATCACAACAGAAATTATGGGAGAGTCAATCTTTAAGGAAGTTAAAATTGAAGACGCTATGGATTCAGATTGACCTCTTTCTTCTGCATCTTTTCCAGGAAATGCTCCGGCTGTGTCAACAAAAGTAATTATTGGAATATTAAATTTATCAGCTAATTTCATTAATCTTTGAGCTTTTCTATATCCTTCTGGCTTCGCCATTCCAAAGTTATGTTTTATCCTAGATTCCATTGAATTACCTTTTTCAGTTCCAATAATCATAACAGATTTATCTTCAATTTTTGCTATACAACCAAGTATTGCACTATCATCAGAAAATTTTTTATCTCCGTGTAAAAAAACTACATTTTTAAATATTGTTTTAATATAGTATTGAGAATGAGGTCTATCTGGATGTCTTGCAACTTGTACCTTATCCCAAGCAGTTAAATTTGAATATATCTTCTTTAATATGTATTGTTTTTTTTGAGTTAAATTATTTTTTTCAGATTCATAATTACTTTTACTAATATCTAGCTCTTTGATTTGATTTTCAATTTTTTCAATATCTAACTCAAAATCAAGGAGTTTATTCATTAAAAAATCTCTAGCTCATCTAAAATTTCTAGTAAGATTGGTTTTAATAAATTTCCTTGATCATATATTTTATATACTTCTAATAACAGATTAAGATGATCAGGGTGTAATTCAGTCCACTTTTTATTATTTATTGAAATGAGTGATAAAATAAACATAGAGATATTTTTTTCAGAGTCTATATTTTGTTTTAAATCTTTTAATAAAAAATATGTTGGCATTAACCTAGAATCGAGCACTAAATCATAAGAATTTTTATAAAAAGATTGTTCAAGTTCTAGAAAATTGAATAAAACTTCAAGAGTTTCAATTGTATTTTGATCTTTTAACTTATCAAGTTTGTCATAATTTTCTGATAAATAGTTAATAATTGTATCGAGTTGATTATTTTCATTTAGGGCAATCAAAAACTTCAAATAATCTGACTTATTTTCATTTATTTGAAGATTTTCATATAGATTAATCCACTTTAAAGCTTCAGCAAAATTTTTATTAGATATATGAGCTAGCGCAATTTCTAATCCAAATTGTGTATTTTCTGAGTTAAGATCAAAAGTTTTTACTATATTCTTGGTTGTATCATATGCAATTTTTTCTAAGCCTGCAGTTTTTGCAAACTCCCAATAATCAATAATAACTCTTAATCTCTGATCAGGAAATATTTGAATGTTAACAAGCTGATAATAAAAAGGCATAATTAGTTCTTTGTTATTATTTAATGACGCTATTGTATCCTTAGGATTGTTCAATTGATTTGAGTCAAAATCTACAGATTGGTAAAGAGCAGATAAACTATCAATATTTATAACCTCATCATAATATGCTTTATTTGCAGCTTTTATTCTTACATCCATTTTTGTAGAACTACTCAATATTACTGGTATTGATAAATTTAGTGGATCTACATCAATAAATTTTTCATCAAGAGCAAGCTCATTTATTCTTAACATAGCACTATATAAAAATATTAATTCTTCAAAATTAATAATTTTAGATGAATTAAATAATAAATTTTCTGCTTCACCAGAGTTCATATAATTAAACAAATTTTGAAAATTTTCATCTTTCTTTATTTCAGAGTCTAAAAGTAATGAATTTAAAAGTTTTGCTTCAGCTGACTTATTTTCTAAAGTTAGACAAAAAATATCAGTTTTTTCTAAAAAGAATTTTGGGAGGGTTACAGATTTGTCAAATAATGCTGACTTAAGCTCACAAACTTCATTAAGTTTAAATGTTGCAAATAGGTAATTTAACTCAATAAAATAAAAATAACTTATATACTCACTATTGGTTAAATTATGAATATCTAAAACTTTAATTAAGTTATAAGCTTTCCCTATTTCTCCAATTTCATACAATTTTTTTATTAAGTGATATATTATATCATAATCAGCTTGTTCCTGATCTATTTGTGGATTTGATAAAATTTTTACAAACTCTCTATAAAGAGATTGTGACTCAATATCACTAATGCCTGAAAAATGTTTGGTTACAATATTTTTATTTACATCTAAAATATTTTCAGACTTAACTACTGTAACGTTCTCTATATCAGCTTTTTTATCTTCAGAATTATCAACATCATCTACTTGACCATTATTTTCTATAGCCAAATCTGAGTTATTAGTTTCATCATCTTGATTTATTTGTTCTTCTTCAGTAACATTTTCAGTTATCTCTTCAGTATTATTTGACTCCAAAACAAGCTGATCTAGACTTTTATTTTTATGTAGATCGATTATTTTAACTTCTGCTTTAGAAAAAAAAGGAAAAAATAACAAAATAAAGAAAATATATAATAATTTATTCATTTTATTTTTAGATTATATGTTTCATTTACGATTTTACTTGGAGATGGGATATTTATAAAATACATAGAAATAAAAATTATCAATAAAATTGCAATTAGTGTTATAGTAATATAAACCGACTTCATATGTTTTTTAAATAAGCCTAATATAGGAAATAATTAAATTTTAAAATTGTTTCTGGAATAAAATTTTGTCAATATTAAGATAAATATATATTAAACATCAATGTTTTTAAGCATCAATAACAAATTAAATATAGCATTTTGTGGCATGATGGGTTCAGGAAAGTCATCTCTTGGCAAAATTATTGCTAATAAAATTAATTACGATTTTTATGATATTGACAGAATAATTGAAGAAAGATCTAATAAAACCATTAGTGAAATTTTTAAGAATAGTGGTGAGGAGTTCTTCAGAAAGTTAGAGGAAGAGATAACTCTTGAAATGTTAATTAAAGAAAAATGCATAATATCTCTTGGAGGAGGCGCAATTACCAATAATATTATAAGAAATTCTATAAAACATAATTCTTATAATATATATATAAAAGTAAATATTAAAAATTTATATAAAAGATTAATATATTCTAAAAACCGGCCATTGATAAATGAAAGTAATTTAAATCAAGTTTTATTAAATTTACTAAAAAAAAGAAAAAAATTTTATGAAGATGCAGATCTTATAGTTAACAACAATAAAACAATAAATGAAACAGTTGAATATATAATGAAAAAAATATCAGATGAATAAAAAAATTAATTTGAAAATAAAAAATAATAGTTACTCAATATTTATTGAACCTAACTCAATTGTAAAAAATCTAAGAAAAATTTTGGCACAAAATGAAAAAAAAATTATTCTTATTGATAGAAAAGTTTTTTACATATTTAAAAAAATAAAAAATTATAAACACGAAAAATACATAGTTATTAATTGCTCTGAAAAAATAAAAAGTTTTGATAATTTTAAAAAAGTATCAGAAAAGATTTTAAAATTTGGAATAAATAGAAACACTACAATTATAGCAATAGGTGGTGGAACCCTTGGAGATTTATCTGGATTTATAGCTAGTACAATACTTAGAGGTGTAAAATTAATTTTGTTTCCAACAACTCTATTATCTCAAGTAGATAGCTCAATTGGCGGAAAAAATGGAATAAATACAAAAAGTGGTAAAAATCTTATTGGAACTTTTTATCAACCCAAATCAGTATACATTGATCCAAATATTTTATCTTCTCTACCCAAAAGAGAAATTTTATCGGGCTATGCGGAAATAATTAAACACAGTTTAATTAATAATAAAAATTTTTTTTATTGGTTGGAAAAAAATTCAAAAAAAATATTAAATTTAAATAATAAATTTTTATCTGAAGCCATTTACAAAAGTATACTAATTAAAAAAAAATATGTAATAAGAGATGAAAAAGAAATCTTAAAAAATAACTACTCTAGAGCAATTTTAAATTTTGGACATACTTTTGGTCATGCATTAGAAACTTTTTATAAATATAATAAAACTCTTACTCATGGGGAGGCAATTTCTATAGGCATGGTTATTGCGGCTACTATATCTAATAAATTAAATTATTTATCATCAAAAGAATTAATAAAAATTAAAAATCACTTTAAGTCAAATAAGCTTCCAATAAAATCAGATAAGATGTATGATAAAAAAATATTTAAAATAATTTTGAATGATAAAAAAAATTTTAATAATAAAATAACTCTTATATTACTTAACCAAATTGGTAGTGCTTTCTTAAATAATAATCTTAACTTAGCAAAAATAAAACAATTACTTATTTAAAAATGTCCATAATAACTATTTTACTTCTTATTTCTTTATTTGCTCTAATTCTTTTATCTGGTTTTTTATCTGGATCAGAAACAGCTTTAACTGCAACCTCTAAACCAAGAATACTTTTGAAAATTAAAAAAGGTAATAAAAGAGCAAAATTTGTTTTAAAAATTCTTGATAACATTGAAAATGTAATTTCATCTCTTTTGTTATCAAATAATTTAGTTAATATTTTAGCCTCTTCATTAGCTACTGCCGTACTATATGACTTATTTGGTGTGAGCGGCATATTTTATGCAACTTTAATAATGACTATTTTAATAGTTGTATTTGCAGAAATTTTACCAAAAACATATTCTTTAAATAGACCAACAAGAACATCTCTAATAATTGCTCCAATTATATTTTATTTAAGTAAATTTCTTTATCCTATTATTTTTTTAATTAATTTAATTGTAAAAAAAATTTTTTTAAAAAAAACAAGCAATGATAGTAAGTTTAAAGATCAGCAATCTGAAGAAGAGCTTCAAGGTGTTATTGATATGTACAAAACATCCAATCCTGACTCTGAACATGAAAAGGATATGCTGCAAAGTATTTTAATGCTTAATGACACAACGGTTGAGGAAGTTTTTACACATAGAAAAAATATATATTCAATCGATGGATCTTTAGATATTTCTGAAATAATAACAAAAATTAATCAATCAAGATTTACTAGAATACCAGTATGGAAAAGTAACCCAGAAAATATTGTGGGACTTCTAAATGTAAGAACTCTCAACATAGATCTATCAAATCAAGAAAGTTCAAAAGAAATTATTTTTGATAAAATTTCTAAACCTTGGTTTATACCAGAAACTACAAATCTTTTGGAACAGCTTGTAGCCTTCAAAAAAAAGAAAGAGCATATCGCATTTGTAGTAGATGAATATGGTGAGTTATTAGGATTAATAACACTTGAAGATATTATTGAAGAAATAGTTGGTGAAATAGTTGATGAAATTGATGTTCCTGATGAAGAATTTTCAAAAAACAATGAAGGTTTAATTATCACGAATGGAGAAAAGAATTTAAAGGACTTGTATAAACATTTTGATCTTGATTTGCCTTCAAGTGAAGCTTCAACAATTTCAGGTCATATTTTAGAAATTGCTAAAAGAATACCTTTGTTTGGAGAGACAGTAAAAGATAATCATTTTATTTATAAAATTTTATCTCATTCTAGAAAGCAAATATCTAAAATAGAAATCACTCAAATTAAATAGTCTTTATTTGCAATGAATGTAATCCCTGTGAAAATTCATCTTTTAATAAACTATTTATTTTTTTATGTGTTTCTAATCTATTAATATCTAGCTTAGAATAGTTTAATATTTCGAGCACAATATGTGTTTCATTTTTACCTGTAAAATTATTGTGACCAGCATGTGCATAAGAATTATCTATTACTTTAATATTTAATACTGGAAGATTTTTTTTTAAAATATTTTCTATTCTTTTTGTACGATTCATTTTTTTCAACTATATATTATATTATGAATAAATTTAAATTTGATATTCAAAAAAGTGATTTATCTTGGGAGAAAAAACCCTTCAAAAAATGTGATTCTTTTAATTGTAATGAAAAAGGCGATCATAAAGCTCCTAAATCAAGACTTAAGTTAAATGATTACTACTTTTTTTGCTTAAAACACGTCGAAGAATATAATAAATCATGGGATTTCTATAAAGGTATGAGTGTTGATCAAATAGAAAATTCTATGAGAAGTGACACAGTTTGGGATAGGCCTTCCTGGCCTCTTAAAGGTAACTATAAGAATATTTTTGATGAAATTAATAGTTTTACAGAGGATTTTGTTCAAAGTGAAAATGAAAAAGTCCATGACAAGTACTTCAAAAACAAATTACTGAATGAAACTTTAACCCTTGAAGACACTAAAGCTCTCAAAATCTTAGATCTTAAAATGCCAATTTCTCTTGAAAAAATAAAGAAAAATTACAAAAAGTTAGTGAAAATCTTTCATCCTGATGTAAATGGGAATAATAAAAAAGCTGAAGAAAAATTTAAACAAATAAATGAGTCCTACAAACTATTACTTAAAAAATTTATAAAAAAAAATGGATAGCAAACCAAGTAAATTAATAAATATTAAAGAAACCTTTGGAATTAAATGTAATTTTGAGGTTTATGGTTTCGAAAAAAATAATGAGCATGTTCCTGAAATTGATAGCAGTTATCGATTTGATCCTGAAACAACGCTTTCAATTCTTGCAGGATTTGAAAAAAATAGAAGAGTTTTGATTCAAGGATACCATGGTACTGGTAAATCAACTCATATAGAACAAGTTGCTGCTAGATTAAATTGGCCCTGCGTGAGAGTTAACCTAGATAGTCACATAAGTAGAATTGATTTAATTGGTAAAGATGCAATAGTTTTAAAAGATGGTAAGCAAATTACTGAATTTCAAGACGGAATATTACCTTGGGCATATTCTAACCCTGTAGCTCTAGTTTTTGATGAATATGATGCAGGTAGACCAGACGTAATGTTTGTAATTCAACGTATTCTTGAAACAGAAGGTAAATTAACATTACTAGATCAATCAAGAGTTATCAAACCAAATCAATACTTTAGGTTATTTGGCACTGCAAATACAGTAGGTTTAGGAGATACATCAGGGCTTTACCATGGAACTCAACAAATTAATCAAGGTCAAATGGATAGATGGAATATAGTAACAATTTTAAATTATCTTTCTAATGATGAAGAGGAAAAAATCATTTTAAGTAAATTAAAAAAAATTAATAATAAAAATGGCAAAGAAATAGTTAAATCAATGGTAGCAACAGCAGACTTGAGTCGAGCAGGGTTTATGAATGGAGACATTTCTACTGTAATGAGTCCAAGAACTGTTTTAACCTGGGCTGAAAATTATATTATATTTAATGATGTTGAATATGCTTTTAAGCTTTCCTTTCTTAATAGATGTGACGAATTAGAAAGACCTATTATTGAAGAATATTTTCAACGCTCATTTGGCATTGATATTTCTGATGCAAAGGTAGTGAATGTTAAAGAATGAAGATTTTTTGGAAGAATTTAAAAAATCCCTTATAGTTACTACCAAATCAATTAGCAAGAATGAAAAAGTCGAAATTAATTTTACTAAAGAAAATTCATCCATAAATGGTAATTTGATTAATTTAACAGAACCAAATATTGAAAGCATAAAAAAAAACTTAACCTATATTAGGGCTGATGCTGACTCTTTAGCACTTGAATTTAGATTTCACTCTAAAGAAATTCATGACAAATTTATCAATAAAAATGAATCTGCTAATGAAATTTTTAATGCTATAGAAAGGTCTAGGGTAGAAGCAAAAGGGTCAATTTCTTATAAAGGTATAAAGGAAAATATTACAAAAAAACATTTATTAGACTTAAAAAAAAATTCTCAAAATTCAAAAATTCAAATGGCTGAAGCATTTAAATATGTTGCATATGAAAAATTTTTAGAACTAGACTTAGGTGCTGATAATGAAAATAATAGAAACATTATTAAAAAGAAACTTGGAAAAAAATATGAAAATGTTTTTAACGATTTAAAAAGCAGTATTAATAATCAAAAGATTTTTGGTTCAAAATTTAAAAAATACCTAGAAGATTTTGGCATATTGGATTTTAATGAAGAAGGCAAAGACTCTGATCAAATTAATCAAAACAATGAAGTAAATGATGATCAAAATAATACTAATGATGATAAAAGCCAAAAAAGTGAGGAACAAAATTCAAGTAAAATTGAAACTGAAACAACATCATTAGACCTTCAACAATCTATATCAATGGAAGAAAGTGATGAGATTGGTGATGACTCTGCAAATGGAGAGATTGAGTATTTTCCAAATGTAGAAAAACTAGATAGAAATGATGATTATAAATCATATACAAAACAATATGATGAGATAATTTTAGCTAATGAGCTTTGTGATAATAAAGAATTAGAGAAATTACGTTACAACCTAGATAAACAAGTTTTTTCTTTTTTGCCCTTAATAACAAAAATAGCAAATAGATTACAACGAAAATTACTAGCTCAACAAAATAGAAATTGGAATTTTAATATGGAGGATGGTTATTTGGATACATCTAGGTTATCAAGAATAATTGCTAATCCTCAAAATAAATTATCTTACAAGCAGGAAAAAGAGGTAGAATTCAAAGATACTGTAGTATCTTTATTAATTGATAATTCAGGATCTATGAGAGGTCGTCCTATTACAGTCGCAGCTTTATGTAGCGATATTTTAGCAAAAACTCTTGAGAGATGTCTTATCAAAACTGAAATTCTTGGATTTACAACAAAAGCTTGGAAAGGTGGGGAATCAAGAGAAAAATGGATTAAGGATGGCAAACCTAGCAACCCAGGAAGATTAAATGACTTAAGACATATCATTTATAAATCTGCAGACTCACCTTCTAGAAGGTCTAAGCAAAATCTAGGACTTCTTCTAAGAGAGGGAATTTTAAAAGAAAATATTGATGGTGAAGCATTATTGTGGGCAAATAATAGATTAAAAAATAGACAAGAAAAAAGAAAAATCTTGATTGTCATAAGTGATGGAGCACCAGTCGATGACTCAACTCTATCAGTTAATCAAGGTAATTATTTAGAAAAAAATTTAAGAGATAATATTAATATAATTGAAAATAAAAAAGAAGTTGAATTAATTGCAATCGGAATTGGTCACGATGTTTCTAGATATTATTCTAAAGCTATTACAATAATGGATGTTGATCAGCTTGGTGAAGTTCTGCTTAATGAATTATCAGAAATTTTTAATATCAGTTAAACCAATCTTTTTCTGCTTCATCTAAATTGTTATTTTCTATAGAATTTCTTATTGTTTGCATTAAAAAATTCATAAAATAAATATTGTGCAAAGAAATTAATTGCAAACCAAGTAATTCACCAGCCTTAAATAGATGGTAAATGTAAGATATAGAGTAATTTTGACATATATAACACCCGCATCTTATATCGATTGGAGATAAATCATTTTCATATTTTTTATTCTTGATATTTTTTTTTTCAAATTTACCTCTAATTAAAGCTGTCCCATGTCTAGCTAATCTAGTTGGGCTAACACAATCAAATGTATCAATTCCGCTCTTAACTAAACTCCAAATATCTCTTGGATCTCCTATTCCTAAAAGATGAATAGGTTGTTTATTTCCTAACTTAGGTGCAGTAAAATTTACTACTTTGTACATCTCTTCTTTAGTTGAGCCAAGACTACCTCCTATAGCAATGCCAAAAGTATCAATTTTATTTAAATTAAATTCTATACTTTCTTCACGTAAATCATCATAAATTCCTCCTTGTACTATTCCATATAGTTTTTGCTCTCCAGCAGAACCAAAACAAGGCTTATATTTTTTTTGAGAGTTAAAACTATTTAATGATCTAATAGCCCATCTATGACTTCTATTCATTGATCTTTCTGTATAAGATTTATCAACATGAAATGGAGTACATTCATCAAATACTAATATTAAATCAGCACCAATATTTCTTTGAATTTGGATTGATTTTTCAGGAGTTAATAATTTTAAAGATCCATCAATGTAGGATTTGAATAAACTTCCCTCTTCACTAATTCCCAATAAACTTTTATTTCTTTTGATATTTGAACTGCCTTTTATCTCATCCGCAACTGAACCATGACCTAGAGAAAAAATTTGAAACCCTCCGCTGTCTGTAAGCATGGGACCTTTCCAGTTTAAAAACTTATGCAACCCACCATGTTTAGCTATTAATTCACTCCCTGGTTGGAGCATCAAATGATATGTATTAGATAAAATAATCTGAGAATTATTTTCTTTTGCTTGTTTTGTTGTTACAGTTTTTAAAGCCCCTTTAGTTGCACAAAAAATAAAAGCAGGTGTATTAATTTCACCATGAGGAGTTTTAATTACTCCAATTCTTGCACTTGAAGATGTTAATTTTTTTTTAATTTTCCACGAAAAATTATTCATTTTTTGGAATAAATTTTCTTGAGATATAAATAAAAGGAGTATCTAATATAGCAATAAAAATCCTTAAGAAGTATGTACCTAAAATATATGTTGTAATTACTTTGTACAATGTTTCAGGATTAGGGTTTAAAATAATCCAGGCAATTAAGCTAAAGATTGTATTATCAATTAGTGAAGATAAAATTGTAGAAAAATTATTCCTAAACCATAAATATTTATTGGATGTAATTTTTTTAATTAAACTATAAATCCAAATATCAAAATATTGACTTAATAAGTAAGCAATCATACTAGCAATAAAAAATCTTGAGAGAGGCGTGAACACATTTGATAAACTTTCTTGAGCCCAATCTTGACTAGACGGCTCAAAACCTATTGTAATTAACATTATAAGTGTCATGAAAAGAAAGCTAACAAAACCTACTAAAACATTTTTTTTTGCTTTTTCTTTTCCAAAATACTCAGATAAAATATCTGTACATAAAAAAGTTGAGGCAAACAAAGCCGTCCCCAATGCTACAGGCTCAGGTGAGTAAAAAAAATCAACTTGCTTTAAAACTTGAATATTAGCTGCAATTATTGCAACAGCTGAATATATATACAGACCTATATATCCAAACAATTTTAAAAAAATTAGAATTGACGAGAAACAAAAAAATAGCATTAACAGCCATAATACAAATGTATTTGTTGTACTTAAAAGGGATATAAAATAAGAAAAGAAATCCATTAAAGGATTAGTTACTTTTATTTAATATAGTTTTTTTTAGTTTTTTTGCTTTTTCAGGTAATTTACTATTAGGAGTGGATATTAAAAAATCATCTAAGCCACCTTTTTTTTCAACAGTTCTTATAGTGCTTGTAGCAACTTTAAGTTGAATTTTTTGGCCAAGCTTTTCACTAATAAATGAAATTTTTTGGAGGTTAGGCAGAAACCTTCTTTTAGTCCTGTTTTTGGCATGACTTACATTATTTCCAGTTTGAAACGATTTTCCAGTTAGTTCACATTTCATAGTCATAATGTTTGAGGTTAGTAAATATAAATGAATATTTGTCAAGCAAAGTTAAAAAGAAAAATTTCTACACAAATATGTAGGACTAAATTTAAGCTTTTGAGTATTTTCAAGTTCTTTTAGGCCTATTTCAACTTTATCTTTAAAATAATCATTATGTATTCCACTTGATATAAGCAAGCTATCAATACCAAAGTTTTTCGCTCCCAAAATATCATGGTCTATAGAGTCACCTATTGCAATAATTTTTGAAAAATCTAGTTGCGGTATTTGCCTACAAGACTCTATATATATTTCTTTTGAAGGTTTACCTAAAATTACAACTTTTCCACCCATATTTTCATATAAATTAGCAATGGTTCCCATACAAAACATATTTTTTATATTATCTTTCTCAATTGTAACAAAATCAGGATTGGCACAAAATATTAATAATTTTCTATCTAAAGCTTCTTTTAAAATTGGAATATAATCTATTGGTTCAGAATTTTTAAAGGGTGTGCAAGCCAGAATAAAATCAGCATCATTAATACTTTTGACAAAATCAAATCTTTCTAAACCATTTCTAAATTCTAAACCATCTTCCTTAGAAGAGTCATATATGTGAAAACATTTTTTTAAATTGCTTCCATATTTATGCATAGAACTTGACAATTCTTGCCAAATCATTTCACCACTTGTCATTACTTCGATAAAGTGATTTTTATTAAAACCTAAATCTTTTAATTTTTTGATTGAACTAATTTTTCGTTTTGAAGAATTTGAAATAATTATTAATTTTTTATTTTCATTTATCAATCTTTCAACTGCACTAATTGCATGATCGTATCCATAATATCCATCATGCATTACTCCCCATTGATCTAATATAAAAAAATCATAATGATGGATTATATAATTAAAGTTATTAATTATTTTTGTCATTAGGAGGATTTACCTATCGCTTCTGATATATTTTTATATCCGTCTGTTAAAACTAAAATGTTTAGCTCTTTAATGATTCTATTAATTAGTTTTGGACCTTGGTAAACTAAGGAAGTATACAATTGAACAAGACTTGCGCCAGCTTTAATTTTTTCATAACACTCATTCCCATTAGAAACACCACCTACTCCAATTAGGGGAATCTGACCATTTGTAAGTGAATACATTTTTTTTAAGATTAAAGTGGAGTCTAAAAAAAGAGGTATTCCACTAAGCCCGCCCAATTCATTTTTGTGTAAAGAAACTAGAGTATTTGGACGTTTAAGAGTTGAGTTTGATATAATTAACCCATTAATATTATTAGCAAGTGACATGAGGGCAATATCTCTTAGTTGCTCATCTTCTAAATCAGGTGATATTTTTATAAATATTGGTTTATTATTCAATTGCTGAATTTCACTCTGTTTATTTTGAATTTTTTTTACCAGATTTTCTATTCTCCCACGAAGTTGTAAGTCTCTTAATCCAGGAGTATTTGGTGAAGATATATTAATTGTTATATAGTTTCCATAATTTCTAAACTTTTCAATACAATATAGGTAGTCATCAATATCATTTTTAGTTGATTTATTTTTTCCAATATTAATACCTACAACTCCTGTCGAATACTGACCTTCATAGAGTGCTTTTAGATTTTTTAAAATTTTTTCACTTCCATAATTATTAAAACCTAGATGATTGATGATTGCCTTATCCTCCAATAATCTAAAGACTCTTGGTTTTTGATTTCCTTTTTGAGGTTTTGGTGTAATTGTACCAACTTCAACAAAACCAAACCCATAAGATAGCATTTGTTTGATAACTTCAGCATTTTTATCAAAGCCTGCAGCTAACCCTAATGGATTTTGAAAATCTATACCCAAAATGGTCTGTTTTAATGAATTGAAAACTTCAGCATTTTGCCTTCTGTAAACAAAATTAGATTTTAGAAGTTTTATTGTGATTTGATGTGCAATTTCTGGAGGAAATAATCTTAATAATTCAATTAACATTCTTTATCATTTGTAATTATTAATCTTCTCTTCTATAATTTTTATAGTTTCTCTAATACCATATAATTTTATAAATGACCCAAGCCTTGGTCCCTGTTCTTGACCTAGCAAAACTTGATAAACTAACTTAAAAAAATCTTTTAAATTATCGAATTTATGTTTTTTTCCAACCTCATATAAAAAAGTTTGAATTTCTTCCGAAGTATTCTTTTCAGTAATATTTGTTTTTAGGACATTAAGCATATCATCAAATATAATTTTATTATTATTGTTGACATCTAAATATTTTTTATTTGGTAATACAAAGTCTATGTAATAATTTATTGCATAATCAATTAATTTATCGAACTCTGGATTATTAGAAGCACTCAAATTTGAATCATATTGATTTACAAAACCCCAAATAATATTTTTATCATCAGTGTTGCATATACTTACTAGATTAGTTAGTGAGTTAAATGATATATCAGATTTAAAATATTTTGGGTCACCGGAATGAATGTGCCATATTGGGCTATCTATTTTTTTTAAAGAATCTAATTTCTCATAATTTTTATAGTGAGTAATATAATCATCAACAGTTTTAGGAATTACATCAAAAAACAGCTTCTTTGCTGATTTTGGTTTTTGAAACATATACAATGACAGACTTTCAGGGGATCCGTATCTTAACCATTCATCTACACTTATACCGTTACCAACAGATTTTGATATCTTTTCACCTTTTTCATCCAAAAACATCTCATAAATTAAATTTACAGGAGATTTTTTACCAATTGCCTTACATATTTTTGTTGCTAAATCGACACTTTCAGTTAAGTCCTTTCCACACATTTCATAATCTACTCCAAGTGCCATCCATCTCATAGCCCAATCAACTTTCCATTGCAATTTACAATTTCCACCAGTTACTAAAACTTCAACTTTTTTTTGATTTAAAGGTTCAGTATAAATTATACTTTTACTCTCAGGACGGTATTCATCTACTTGAACTTGCAAAACATTTCCAGACTGTTCACTAATAGGGAGGAAAGGACTATAAGTACCTTTTCTCTCGTTTCTTAAAGTAGGTAGAATTATTTCAAGAATCTTTTTATAATTTTCCAATATTTGAATAATAGTTTCATCAAAAAAACCTGATTTATATTTTTCAGTTGAACTAACAAACTCATAATCAAATTTAAATTCATCTAAAAAAGATTGTAGTTTCGCATTGTTATGATGTCCGAAACTTTCATATTTTTCAAAAGGGTCAGGAATTGAAGTTAAGGGTTTTCCAATATTTTCATTTAACATTTTTTTGTTAGGTACGTTATCTGGAACTTTTCTCAAACCATCCATATCGTCCGAAAATGTAATTATTTTTGTTGGACAATCAATTAAAGCTCCTAGTGCGTTTCTTACCATTGTTGTCCTAACAACCTCACCAAAAGTTCCAATGTGTGGTAAGCCTGATGGCCCGTAACCAGTTTCAAGCAATACATAACCTTTTGTTGGAAGTTTAAAATTTGAAATACCACCATTTCTTTTCAAAATTTGTTGAGCTTCCTTGAAGGGCCAAGATTTTAAATCATTTAAATTTTGTATATTTAATTTATTCATTATAACTCGCTTTTATTCTTATTTTCTTACCTAATAACAATTTTAAAGAATTTATAAAATTATAAGTTTCTGCATTTAATTTACCAAAAATATCATTTTCTGTTTTTATTATTTCTTCAATTATTTCTTCAATAATATTTATACCTTCATTGGATAAAATTAAATTATTAGACCTGTTATCATTAGGTGTCATTTTTTTAATTAATTTTTTTTTATTTAATTGATTCAATTTAGCACTCACTACAGATTTATCTATAAAGGAGTTTTTAACAATATCAATTTGAGTAATGTTATTACTGATATTTGATAATTTATAAATTGTTTCTATTATTAGATATTCATTAAATGAAATTCCATAATTGGATAGTTTATTACGTAATCTTGACTGCCACAAATTAGATGTTTGCCAAACTAATAAACCAATTCTATTCTCATTGAGAGAAGTGTCTGCCATTTGTATACAAACTATATGTATACAAACTATTATTAACTGTAAAGATTTTAATTTAAAAAAATTGAAAATATTTATTTATTCTTGTGCTATTTCTAATTCTAGGCCATCTAACTCTTCGGAAAGGTTTATTTGACAGCTTAACCGTGAATTTTTTTTTACATCAAAAGCTTGATCAAGCATAGATTCCTCATCATCTTCAATAGATTGAAGTTTATTTAACCATTTTTCATCAATATAAACATGACATGTGGCGCATGCGCAACATCCTCCACAAGCTGCCTCAATGTCAATTCCTTCATCTCTTATAATTTCCATTAGGGTTGAGTTATTATCGCCTTCAACCACCCTTTTATTACCTTCTCTGTCTGTGACTAAAATCTTCATGCTGAAGTAAGTTTTTTTTGAAGTTCTTTAGATGATGTTGTGTATCGAAATATATTTTTTTTATCAGGAAAAATATACTTAAAACATTCCTGTGCCATTAAAGCAGCTTCATGAAAGCCTGATAGAATTAATTTTAATTTTCCTGGATAGATATTTATGTCACCAATAGCAAAAATAGATGGAGTAGACGTTTCAAATTTTTCTGTATCAACTGCAATTAGATTTTCTTCTAAATTAAGACCCCAATTAGCAATTGGTCCAAGCTCCATTTTCAAGCCAAAAAAAGGCAATAAAAAATCAACTTCAAAACTTGTAATTTCTTCATTATTTTTTGTTTCTACTTTTATTTTTCCATTTTTTAACTCAACAATATTTTGAATTTGCCCTAATAAAAAATTAACTTTTTTATCTTTTTCTAATTCTAACATTTTTGACACAGAGTCTGGCGATGCTTTAAATTCTTTTCTTCTATGCATTAAAGTCACATTTGAAGTTTTAGCTAATTCGTTTGTCCAATCTAAAGCTGAGTCTCCTCCACCAACTATTAATAAATCTTTATCTTTTAAAACTGATTTGTTTCTAACAGCATACAAGATATTTTTTTCTTCTAAATGCTCAATATCTTTTATTGGTAGTTTTCGAGGCACAAAACTTCCAGCACCAGCAGCTATAACTACACATTTTGCTTGGATATTTTTATTTAAGCTAGTTCTTATAAGCCACTCATTAGACTCTAATTTTTGAATAGTGTCAACTTGCTGACTAAAATGATAAACAGGTTTAAATGGTCTTGCTTGATCTAACAAATCATCAGTAAGCTCCTGACCAGATATTGAAACTCTGGAAGGGATATCGTATATAGGTTTTTCTGGATATAATTCAGCGCATTGACCTCCTGGCTTGTCTAAATTATCAATTACATGGCATGAAATATTTAACAAACCTAACTCAAAAATTGCAAATAATCCAACAGGACCTGCGCCTATTATCACTACATCAGTTTTTTCAATCATGGCATTTAAATAACAACTTTTATTACTATTTCTATACAATATATTAACTTTTATGCAATTATCGGACCTAAACTTAAATTATCATAAGCCAGTAATGCTATGGCTGATATTACTAACAACAATGGTGTTTTTAATAATTATTATTGGAGGCTTAACAAGACTTACTGACTCAGGACTTTCAATGGTAGATTGGCGTCCTTTACTTGGGACAATACCCCCTTTGAATAAAAGTCAATGGATAGAAGTATTCAAAGCCTACAAACAAACTCCAGAATTTATATACGTAAATAAAAATATGACATTAGAAGAATTTAAATACATTTTTTGGTGGGAATGGTTTCACAGGTTCTTTGCTAGATTAATTGGCATTGTTTTTTTATTTCCATTTATTTATTTCTATATCAAAAAATATCTAAATATTTTTTTTTATAAAAGATTTGCTATCATTTTTAGCCTAGGACTTATACAGGCTATAGTAGGTTGGTGGATGGTTAAAAGTGGTCTACAAAACGACCCTTATGTTAGTCCCTATAGATTGACATTTCACTTATCTAATGCTGTTATTATTTATGCTTTGTTGTTTTGGACAAGTATTGAATATTTTCACCTAAGAACTAATAATTTTATAGATTTTAAATCTAAAAAATTTTTAATACTTTTATCTATATTGCTTGTATTTATAACAATTTTAAGTGGTGGCTTTATGGCAGGATCACATGCAGGCCAATCCTTTAATACCTATCCGTTAATGAATGGCAAAATTATTCCAGATGATATTTTTTTAGCTGAGATGGGTATCCTAAATTTATTTGAAAATACTGTAACTATAAATTTCAATCATAGATGGATAGCTACTTTTACTTTCATCTATACTTTTTCATTATTTTTATATTTATTTATTACTAAATTTATTGAGTTGCAAAAACCAATGATCATTCTTGTATTATTGATCTTGAGCTTGCAATTTTTTTTAGGTGTGATGGCTTTACTTTCAAATGTTGCTATACAATATGCTAGCTTACATCAAACAAACTCAGTGCTTTTACTATCAATTTTATTATTAGCTTATTTCAAATCAACAATTAAAGGAGTTTAATATGAGCAAAAAAATACTTATTTTTGGAGGAACAGGAGCAATTGGATTTTCTATTGCAAAAAAGATTAGTGAGGAAAATTATACTCCAGTTATAATATCAAGAAATGAAGAAGAATTAATTATTAAATCTAAAGAAATTAATTGTGAATATGAGATTTGTGATGTTTTAGATAAAGATCAAATTGATCAAGTATCCAAAAAACATGGTGATACAGTATTTGGAATAGCATATTGTATTGGATCTATTAATTTGAAACCGTTAAAAATAACGAAAGAAGAGGATTTTATTGAAAGCTATAAAATTAATACACTTGGAGCCATTAATTCCATTAAGTCAAATATTGAAAGTTTGGCCAAGAATAATGGGTCAATTCTATTTTTTTCAACAATTGCTGTGCAGCAGGGTTTTACAAATCATTCCATAGTTTCTTCATCAAAAGGTGCTATTGAAGGTTTGACACTTAGTTTGGCTGCAGAATTTGCACCTAAAATAAGGGTTAATTGTATAGCTCCAAGCCTAACTAACTCAAAAATGTCCCAAAAAATGATTAGCAATGAAAATATAAGAAAGGCCATAGAAAATATGCATCCAATACCGAAAATAGGACAAGGTGAAGATTTTGGAGATTTATCATATTTTCTTTTAAGTCAAAAAAATAGCTGGATTACTGGTCAAATATTTCATATTGATGGGGGCAGATCAACATTAAGATTAAAAGGATGAGAGTTTTATTTATATTTTTTATTTTTTTTTCATTATCGATAAATGCCCAAGTTTTTCCTGTACCAGATGATAATGAAGTTAATTTTGACGTAATAAGAAAAAATAAAGTTATAGGTAATTTAACAACAAAATTTTTTAAAGAGAATGAGAATTTAATTTTACATTCTATTTTAGATATTGAAGTAAAAGTTTTATTTATACCTGCTTACAAATTTTTTCAGGAAACAAAAGAAAC
>TARA_B100000686_G_scaffold355370_1_pt1 | contig 19950 bp, 14 predicted proteins | sample TARA_B100000686 | Tara Oceans TARA_B100000686 (sample SAMEA2622733) | marine metagenome | biome: marine biome (ENVO:00000447); feature: marine epipelagic mixed layer (ENVO:xxxxxxxxx); material: "saline water (ENVO:00002010), including plankton (ENVO:xxxxxxxx)" | depth 150 m | reverse complement strand
AGTAGCTCCAAAGGATCCTGATCTACCTTGTCCCCAAGTATTTTGCATAGGAATTTTTTCTGAAACTTCATCTATTGAATAAGATGATGTAAATGTGATTTTTGCTTTTCCAGATTGTCCTTCTTTTGTTGTAATAACAACAACTCCATTGGCAGCTCTACTTCCCCAAACTGCAGCTGCAGCAGCACCTTTTAAAACTTCTAAAGAAGCAATATCATTTGGATTAAGATCATTAATTCTTGAGCCATTAGAAACTCCTCCAGACCTCGAACCACGACCATCAAAACTATTATAGTTAGCGGAATTATTCATCGGAACACCATCAACAATAAATAATGGAGCACTTGCACCGTCAATGGTATTAGCTCCTCGAATTCTTATGGTAGCTCCAGCACCTGGATCAGCATTTGATCTTGAGATCTTCACACCGGATGCTTTTCCGCTAAGAGAGTTTAAAAGTGTCGGTTCCCCAGATCTAACTACAGCGCCTGTACTAATTACAGAAGAGGTTGAACCTTGCTCATCTCTTATAACTTTAAATCCTAAAGACGTAACTACAACTTCTTGTAAAAGTTGAGTGTCTTCTTCGAGAACTATATTAAATGATGATTGGGACCCTACTTCAATACTTTGACTTACGAATCCAGTGTAACTAATTTGAATAACACTTGAATCACCTTCAACAGTTATTTCATAGTTTCCATCAAAGTCAGTACTAACACCATTATTTGTTCCTTGCTCAAGAATATTAGCTCCCGGCAAAGGTCCATTTGCATCACTTACATTTCCTGTTATTGTCTTCTGCGAGAAAGAAAAAGAAACCCAGAAAAAAAGCAAAGCAAATATGCTTAAGTTTTTTGTCATAATTTTTTTTTTTAAGTTTAATTAAATATATGAAATAAATGAATTGAATAACAAAATGTACTTAGTATTTATTAAACCATAGTATTATGTGAGAAATTTTACTTATCAAATTACTTGGACGTTTAGCAATACTATGACTAGCCTCTGGTATTTCAACAAAAACTGTAGGAATTTTTCGAAGTTTTAAGGCATGATATAATTGCTTTGCTTCACTTGGTGGTGTTCTTAAATCTTCCATACCTACCATTACCATTGTTGGAGTTTGAATATTTGCAACTAAAGATAAAGGAGAAAAACCCCAATAGTCTTCAAAGTTTTCCCATGGTTGTCCAGGAAATCTAGTGTTTGCATATCCAAAATAATTATCTGCCACAAGAGTTTTACTAATCCAGTTCATTACGGGTTTAATTACTGCAGATGCTTCAAAACGGTTATTTTTGCCAATAATCCAAGCTGTCATTATTCCACCAGCACTTCCTCCAGTTACATAAAGTTTGTCTTCATGAGCAATTCCTTTTGAAATAAAATAATCCACACCATCCATAACATCGTTATAGTCCTGTCCAGGGTAATTATGATGTAGTAAATTTGCAAATTCAGCTCCATAGCTGGTGCTCCCTCGAGGATTAGGATAAAAAACTAGATAGTCATAAGAAGCATAAAGTTGAATTTCTGCAGAAAAACGATTGCCATAATTTGAAATTGGACCACCATGATTTTCAACTAAAAATCTATATTTTTTGTTGGGGTTATAATTTGGAGGATAAACAATCCATCCTTGAATTTTTCTCTTATCGAATGAAGAATTATACCATACACTTTCTACCTTTCCTAAGGTTCTATTCTTAAGAAGAGCATCACTAATATTTGTTATTTTTTTAATATTTCTAGAAGAACTAATAAATCTTAATTCTGCAGGATGTGAAGGGAGGGTATATGTATAGGCAATCTCACCATTTATGGAAGTTGAAAACGAACCACCACCATATGGCCGACCAATTGTTGTTCCACCTAACTGGTTAGCAATTTCTGTAACATTTCCTGATAAATTTATATAAGCAATTTTAGTATCGCCATTTTTATCATAACTGAAATAAAGACCTTTACTTTTAGAATCCCAGAAGTATTGATTTATACTTGCATCAATTTTATTGCTTAGTAATTTGCTTTTAGTACCATCAACCAGCATAATATTAAGACTCATGTTTTGATAAGCCTGAACTTTATCCTCATAACCAACATATGCAATGTATTTTCCATTTGGAGAAATTTTTGGTTTAGCATCAGGACCATTTCTATTAGTAAGTTGTTTGATTAATTTATTTTCTATAGCAACACTATATACCTCAGAATTCCTAAAATCATATTCCCAATTATCATTTCTATTTGCAGAAAAATAAATTTTAGACCCATCTGGTGACCAAGATAGTGGCCCCCTATGATTGTAATTTCCTAATGTTAATTGATTAATACCTGATCCCTGAGCAGAAATAGTAAAAATATGATTAAATCCTGGTTCAATATATCCTTTCCCATCAGCCTCATGATATAGGCGATCAGTAATTCTAGCAGGTTTTGCCCATTTAGCATTTTTTGGTTTTTTCGGCATTTTAATTAAAATAGGAGGAGAAGACTTCACCTTCATCGTAAAAGCAATATTCATTTCATCTGGTGACCAAGAAAGGTTTGAAGGAGATTCTTCTAATTGAGATATTCGAGCTAGTTTTCCACTTTTTATCCAATAAATATAAATCTCAGCTCCTTGATCAGTTAAGCTTACAAAAGCTAGTCTATCTCCTGAGGGCGACCATTTACCTCCATATTCTTGACCTTCATTTAAGGTTAGCTTTTCATGATTAGATCCGTTAGAATCAATAATCCAAAGATTTCCAACGGCTTTATCTTTTAGAATATCAAATCGCATTCTGCGATAAACAATTTTATCACCTTTAGGAGTTATCTGAGGATCCAAAACATATTGGAGGTCATAAACATCTAGATAATCAAAAGTTTTTTTTTCGTTTTGCGAATAAGTCAAAGAACAACTAAATAAAATCGCAAAAATTGAGATAATGTTTTTCATAATTATTTTAATTTATTTTTTCTTTTTACCAATTACATCAAATTGATAACTGTATTTTATACTGATAATTTGATTATTTAAGTTATCAAATAAATCTTTATCCTTTACTACGTTCAAAACTACAAAAAGACCCGTATTGGCATTCTTGAGCCATGCAAATCTTCCATTAACTGATGTTAAATTAGATATATTATTATATTGGATTAAACTTTGCAGATATATTCTTGGTGTAAAATTATAAGTAAATCTAGCTCCTGTAATTAATGCATTTAAAGAACCATTTTCAAGATCTAGCTTATTATATTTTATTGTTAATGTTGAATATATTTTATCACCAATCCTTAAATTTAATGTGTTGTTACTTGAGATTCTATTTCCTCCAAAGTATCCACCTATAATTGTCCTTGTGTAGTAATAAAATTTGTTATTTGGATTTGTCATAATTACTAGCTGGAACTCTTGATGACTATAATTACCTTTAGGAACAATTAGTCCAGAAATTGAAAAATCCTCAAGAACACCTTCTTTTGTAAAATTAATTCCTGTATGGACTTCAAAGCCGCTTTTCCATACCCAGTGATTATCAATATGTAAAAAACTTGATATGAGTTCATTGTTAAAACTCCAATAATTATAACCTGATATATGAGGTCTGACTTCAAGAAAATTTCCCATATTTTTAGGTCTCCATTGTTTCCAAATTAAAAATTCAGGTTTTTTAAATGAATCTCTAAGCAAAAATCCAACTTCTGGTTTAAATCCTTCACCAAGCTCGGTATATGCTCCAAAAATTCTCCATCCATCCCAATTATACTCTGCCCTCAATTTCATGGCATGATCTTTTATAGTTATACCTGGGGTGGAACTTTTTGAAAGGAATCCACTGATTTGAGCTTTTTTACCTATACCCAATTTTCCATCAAGAGCAACAACAGTATTACTGCCCTGAATGTTATTACCATATTTGGATTTATTAATATAGATACCACCAATTGATGATCTAGTTTTAGGAAAGTCATGATTAATTCTAGCTACACCAAAATTATTTTTTGCTATCCCTTGAGAAGAAACCTCATCAGTATACATATTTAATAAGCCTATATTAGTTTGTCCTATTTTACCAGATATTCTTGACCCACCAATAATTGGTACTATTGAACCATCTTCACCTAACCCAATACGTCTACTGAAGAATAGGTCCACTTCACCTGTACTTCCCACACTAAATTGCCCTGCATTTTCCAAGAAAAAAGCTCTTTTTTCTGGAAAAAAAAGATTAAATCTGTCTATATTAATTTGCTGTTCATCAACTTCTACTTGGGCAAAGTCAGTATTATAAGTCATATCTAATGTAAGTCCAGGTGTTAGGCTATATTTAACATCTACACCAACTTCTTGATTTGTTCTCCTTGTTTTTGTTGATTTATCGTTTATATTTTGATTAAGGGCATATGGAATAATTTTTAGATTTTTAGGACTTTTTAAGCTTACACCTTTCATTTTTCCTGCTAAAGAGAGTCTTTTTAACTCAAAACCAATAGGAAGAAGATTCCAAAAAGCTACTTCACTTGTTTTGCTAATGTTTCTTTGAAAATTTATTCCCCAAGTTTTATCTTTTCCGCTGCCAAATCTTAAAGTTCTAAGTGGTATTAAAAATTCAGCACTCCAGCCATAATTTCCAGTTTCAGTCTTAACTTCCCATGAGGCATCCCAATTCACATTAGTTCCCCCTATAACACCTCTTCCTGATTGCATATTACCTTCACCTTCATTGTCTATTTGAGCATCATATTCCATCCCATTTGAATTTGTTCCAAACAAAAAACCGTTTTGCTGATCATTATATGTATCAACTATAAAAAGGAAACTATCCTCATCATTTAAATTAGAATCTCTCCTTGAGTCTGAAACAACAATTTTTTCAGGCTCCTTATCAAAACAAACAACGCCAACATAAAGTGTATTGGAAGTAAAAGCAATTCTGATTTCAGTTTCTTCTGAAGCAGGAGTTCCGTAAATAGGTCTCATTTGAAAAAGACTTGTTATTGGCTTTATTGAAGACCATGCAGGATCTGAAATAACATTTCCATCAAGAGTAGGTTCTTCATTTAAATATGAGGCGTTAAAATGGATTTGATTAACTGGAATTTTGGTTTGTCCAAATAATTGAACTTTAAAGAAAAACAGACAAATTCCGAAAAAAATGAATGTATGAGCTCTAAATTTCATTTACGAATCTTTTAGACATGTAACGAAAATACTTATTTAAAGGTGAAAATTTATATATTAATAGAATAATTAATAAGTATATGAAAAATTATAGTAGACGAAAATTTTTAAAAACATCTAGTCTCTCTGCTGCTTCTGCTGTTGCAGTTTCTGGCTTAATTAACAATTCTTGTAAAGATCAAAACATTTCAGATTCACTTGGCAAATATATGGGTGGATATGCTGCGCCTAAGTTAAAAAACATAAGAGTTGCATTTATTGGATTAGGTTATAGAGGAACTGGTCATTTGTCCTATTTTGGTGGCCTTCCAGGAACAGAAGTTGTTGCTATTAGTGATCTCTATCAAGATAATATTGAAAGATCGCATGCTCTTCTTATTGAAAAATATGGGAAAGAGAGATTTACTGATATCAAAAAATATTGGGGTGATGAAAATAAATGGAAAAAAATGTTAAAGGAGAACAAACCAGACATTGTATTTATATCAACTAATTGGATTAACCATGCTCCAATGGCAATTAAATCAATGGAAAATAATGCACATGCATTTGTTGAGGTTCCTATGGCTACTACAATTGAAGACATGTGGAAAATTGTTAATATGTCTGAAAAAAAACAAAAGCATTGTATGATGTTGGAGAACGTAAATTATTTTCGAGCAGAAATGATGTTTCTAAATATGATTCGACAGAATTTTATTGGTGAATTACAACATGCTGAAGCTGCTTATATTCATGATTTAAGAGGACAAATGAATCAAGAAGATAGAGGGACAGGTTCCTGGAGAACATTGCATTATGCCAATAGTAAGGGTAATTTATATCCAACACATGGTTTAGGGCCGGTTGCTCAGTACATGAATTTAGCTAGAACTGAAGATACATTCAAAAGTATAGTATCCTATTCTTCCCCTTCGATGGGAAGAAAGCTTTATGCTGAAAAAAACTATCCAAAAAATCATAAATGGAATAAGCTTGATTATCAAAATGGCGATTTAAATACTTCTATTATAAAAACTCAGCTTGGAAGAACTATATTAGTACAATGGGATGAAACTAGCCCTAGACCTTATAGTAGAATTAACTTAATTCAAGGAACAAAAGGTGTCTTATCAGGTCATGATTTATATACTGGAAAGGAGAATAAGCATAATAATCCCGTAAGGATTGCTTTAGATGGAGGTGTTGATGGAATAACTGATTCTTCTCATTCATGGGTGTCTGGAAAAAATCTTCAGGAGATTATTGAAAAATATGATCATCCTTTTTGGAAAAGATTGAAAAATTCAGCTAAAGGAAGTGATCATGGTGGTTCAGATGGAATAATGCTTTCAAGAATTGCAGAATGTTTACATAATGGAATACCTCTTGATCAAAATGTTTATGAGGGATGTTTTTGGAGTTCTGTGACTCCTCTAACTGCAAAATCAATTGAACAGAATGGAGCTCCTCAATTATTTCCTGATTTTACTAGAGGTAATTGGAAGACTACAAAGCCTTTAGAAATAGTATCTTGATTAATTGTTATCTATAAGAAAATAAGTTAGTAAATTTACTGTTCGCAGTTACTTCTAAAAATAAATATGTCAGATATTTCTAAATCTATAAACCATAAGGTTCCAGGTAGGGATGAGGCTACACGTTTTGAAAAGATACATAATGTATGTTTTACATCTGTTAAAGAAGGTTCTAGAATGGTAGCTTTAGAAATTGCAAATGCAATAAAATCATGCTCAAAAAAGCATTATATTTTAGGGTTGGCAACAGGCTCTTCACCAATAGGTGTATATAAGGAATTAATTAGACTTCATAAAAATGAAGGCCTTAGTTTTAAAAAGGTCATAACCTTTAATTTGGATGAGTATTTTCCAATTAAAAAAACAAATGAAAAAAGTTATAATTCATTTATGTTTAATCATTTGTTTTCTCAAATAGATATTTTAAAGAAAAACATTCATATACCCAATGGAGAAATAAATGAAAAAGATATATCTAGATATTGTAATCAATACGAGAAAAAAATCATCTCATATGGCGGATTAGACTTTCAATTGCTTGGAATAGGAAGGACTGCACATATAGGATTTAATGAACCTGGTTCACATAAAAACTCATTAACTCGAATTGTAAATTTAGATTACATTACCAAGGAAGATGCTTCAGCTGAATTTAATGGAATTAGTTTGGTTCCTTCTAAAGCAATTACAATGGGAATAAGAACTATATTAAATGCTAAGAGAATTGTTTTATTGGCTTGGGGACACAAAAAATTAAAGGTAGTATCAAAATCAATAGAAGGAAGTGAAGATCGAGCTTTTCCAGCTAGTTTTTTACAATCACATCCAAACACAACTTTCATATTAGATAAAGAATCAAGTGCTGGTTTAATTAAATTTAAAACTCCTTGGTTAGTTAAAGATTGCATTTGGGATGATAGTTTAAAAAAGAAAGCAATTACTTGGTTAAGTAAAAAAACTAATGTTCCAATTTTAAAACTTACAAAGCAAGATTACAATGAAAATGGACTTGCTAGTTTAGTTTTATCTAGTGGCTCAGTATATGATTTGAATATCTGGATGTTTAATAAACTTCAAAGAACTATTACAGGATGGCCAGGAGGTAAACCAAACACAGAAGATATAGACAGACCAGAAAGAGCTAAACCTTCTAAAAAGCGCGTAATTATTTTTAGCCCTCATCCTGATGATGATGTTATTTCAATGGGTGGCACATTAACCCGTCTCGTTGATCAAGGACATGATGTACATATAGCTTATCAGACATCAGGAAATATCGGAGTAAGTGATAAAGAAGTTCTTAAGTATCTTGAGGTTGCGCAGTCATCTTTCTCAAAAGAAAACAGGGAATTGAAAAAGGCAATAAATAGTTTAAGACTGAAAAAGAATAATAATTTGATTTTAGATATAAAATCAGCTATAAGAAGAAGTGAAAGCTATGCTGCTTCAAGGTATTTAGGTTTAGAAAAAAATAAGTTACATTTTTTAAATTTACCGTTTTATGAGTCTGGTAAAATTAAAAAGAAAGATCCTACATCAAAAGATATTAAAATAACTAAGAACATAATTAAAGAAATTAAACCACATCAAATTTTTGCTGCTGGAGATTTGGCTGACCCTCATGGAACGCATAGAGTATGTTTAAATATTTTACTTTTATCTCTTAAAGAAATGAAATCAGAATCATTTATTAATTCATGCTGGTTATGGTTGTATAGAGGAGCATGGGAGGAATGGGATATTGTAGATATAGAAATGGCTGTACCAATGAGTCCTAGTCAAGTTCTCCAGAAAAGAAATGCTATATTATTTCATCAATCCCAAAAGGATAAGGTTATGTTTCAAGGAGAAGATAATAGAGAATTTTGGTTACGTGCAGAGCAACGAAACAAAAAAAATGCTAAACTATATAACAAATTAGGAATGGCAGAATATGAAGCTATGGAAGGATTTAAAAGATATCATTTTTAATTATGAGAGGGGTTACTTTTTTTCTTTTTGTATTTTTTATTTTTAGTTCATGTAATACAAACAATGAATGGATTTATCTTTTTGATGGATTAACTACCAATGGTTGGCGCGGATATAATCTTGAAGCTATGCCTCCTGGATGGATTGTAAAAGAGGGAAGTTTGACTTTTGAGACTGAATTAAGATTAGAGTCTGATTATAAAGGAGGCGGAAACATCATCTATGTTCTTGAAGAATTTGATAATTTCGAATTATATCTAGAATGGAAGTTGCCAGATGGTGGAAACAGTGGAGTTTTTTATCATCTCAAAGAAGGATACCAAGACCCTTCAATTGTATCTCCAGAATATCAATTATTGGATGATTTAAAATGGGAAGAAATAAATAATGCAAAATTAGAAGATTGGCAAAAAACAGCTTCTGATTATGCCATGTATAGTGCTGAAGGACCAGATAAAATTATTAAACCTGCAGGTGAATGGAACTCGACTCGAATAATTTTTACACCTAAAAAGGTAGAACATTGGTTAAATGGAAAACTGGTTGTTTCCTTTGTTCCATGGTCTGATGATTGGTATAACAGAAAACAATCTGGCAAATGGAAAAACTCACCAGATTATGGGAGTTTTAAAAAGGGTTTCATTGGACTTCAAGACCATGATAGCCCACTTTGGTTTAGAGAGATTAAAATAAAAAAACTGTGAATAAAAGAACATTTATTAAAACTAGTGGAATACTTGCTTCAATACCTTTTTTAAGTTCCTTTGGTTGGGGGATTTTTGAATCAAAAAAGCTAAGAACAGCTCATATTGGCGTGGGCGGAATGGGAGCCGAGGACTTAAATAGAATTGCTTCTCACAAATCTGTTGATATTCACGCTTTGTGTGATGTGGATTCAAACAATTTAAATAAAGCTAAATCTTTATTCCCAGAAGCTAAAACCTTTTCTGATTATAGAGTAATGTTAAAAGAAATTGGAGATCAAATTGATGCAGTAATAGTATCAACACCAGATCATTCTCATGCTCCAGTATCTTTAATGGCTATGAATTTGGGCAAGGCAGTTTATTGCCAAAAACCTCTAACTCATCATGTTTCAGAGGCTAGAGAGATGGCAAGGTTAGCTAAGAAGAAAAAACTGATAACTCAAATGGGTATTCAAGTTCATTCATTTTATGATTATAAGTTAGCTACATTGTTGATTCAATCTGGCATAATTGGTAAAGTTAGTCGTGTTCGCGCATGGTCCCCAAAAAATTGGGGTTATGATGGGCCAAAACCCATTGAGTATGATCCTATCCCATCAAATTTAGACTGGAATTTATGGCTTGGAACTTCAAAAAAACATGGATATAAAAATAATATGTATCATCCTGGTAACTGGAGAAAGTTAATCGATTTTGGATGTGGAACTTTAGGAGATATGGGGGTTCATATTTTTGATACACCATATAATGCATTAGCACTTGATGTACCTAAAACAATAAAGAATGAGTGTAGGCAACCTAATGAATTTGGTTTCCCTGAAAAAAATAAGGTCACTTATGTTTTTCCAGGAACTGATTTCACCGAAGATGAGCTTAAGTGGGTTTGGTATGATGGAGTTGGATCCCCATCTAAACATGCAGATTTACAATTACCAGATAATGTTCAATTACATGACCAAGGAGCTATTTTTATTGGTTCAAAGGGGAGACTTTATTTACCGCACTTTATGAAAGAGCCAAAATTAATTGTTGATGGGAAATATAAACAGATTGATATTGAAAAGTTTAACATGGGAGTTCCAATTAGAAACTATGAATCAGAAAGCCCTAAACATTATCATGAATTTATAGATGCTTGTCTAGGTAAAGGAAAATGCTCAGCACCTTTTTCATATTCTTCAAAGCTTACTGAAACAATTCTTTTGGGTGTTATTGCTGGAAGGTTTCCAGGAAAAACATTGCATTGGAATAGTATTTTAGGAGAGTTTTTGGAGAAAGATGCTAATAAATTTATTAATGGTAGTTATCGAAATTTTTAGCTTTTTTGTAGCCAGGACCTGTAACAAATTTACCAGGATATAGATTAGTATGTTCACCATCTTCTATAACTGCTTGACCATTAACAATAACGTGTTCTATCCCTTCAGCAAATTGAATAGGCTTATCAAATGTTGCTTTGTCTTGGACAGTATTTGGATCAAAAACAACTATATCCGCAAAGAACTTTTCTTTTAATAAACCTCTATCTATTATACCTAGATTTGATGCTGGCAGACCACTTAGTTTTCTAATTGCCTCCTCAAGACTTAATAAATTTTCATCTCTTGAATATTTACCTAAAACTCTTATGAAACTTCCAAATGCTCTTGGATGAGTTCTGAAACCTTTAGATGGATTTGAATAAGAACCAGCATCTGAACAAAATGAAACCCAAGGCAAACTTATTTTTTTCTTAATATTCTCCTCACTCATGCTAAAGTAAATGCATTGAATTCTACTATCATCTTCAATTATTAAATCAACTATAGTCTCTTCAGGACTTTGGTTTCTCATTTTCGCAGCTTCATCAATAGTTTTTCCCAAGTATTTTTTAGCCATACTTGATTTATTAAAACCAACCATTAGAATTCCTTTAGGATCTTGTTGTTTTAATTCTTTTCTAATATCCTCTAAGACTTTTTTTCTTGGAATTGGTTGTTGCATTCTATTAATCCAAGCTCTATGACCTCCTTCTTGAACCCAAGTAGGAATTACTCCTGTAAGACCTGTTGAACTAGCATTATATGTATAAATATCTGCAGTAATTTTTAATCCTCTTGCCCTTGCTTTTTCTACTTTATCAATAATTTCATCTAATAAATGCCAGTTGTTTTTTCTAGAAGCTTTTAGATGATATATCTCTGCTGGTATTTTTGCCTTTTCTGATATTGTTATTAACTCATCAAGGGCTTCAATTACCTTACTATCTTCATTGCGCATATGTGAGATATACATCCCTCCATAATATCCAGCAACCTCACTTAACGCTATTAATTCATCAGTATCTGCATAATCAGCAGGTGCATAAATTAAAGAGGAGCCAATACCCATAGCTCCTTCTATCATGCTTTCTTGAACAAGTAGTCTCATTTTATTTATTTCATCAATAGAAGCTTTTCTATTAGCATATCCAACTTCTTGAATTCTAACTGTAGTTGCACCTAAAAAAGAAGCTATGTTAGTAGAAACACCATTTGATTCTAACTTTTTCATTGCATCACCAAATGAAATATAATCAGGACTATCCTTTTTTCCCCTCGGACCTGGCGAATTACCTTCTCCAAAAACCTCAAGTGTAACCCCTTGTTTCAAATCACTTAAAGATCTACCATCATCTAATAAAGAGTTATATCCCCAACTTAACATATTTATAAATCCAGGAGCAACAGCTCTGTTTGTTGCATCAATAATTTTTTTTGCATTATACTTTTTTACTGGACCTACATATGTAATGTATTCCCCTTCGATAGCAATTGTTCCTTTATAGGGTTTTTCTCCAGAGCCGTCATAAATAGTTCCATTTTCAATAATTATATCACAAGTTGGAATTTCATTTTTACAGCTGTAAAGCAAAAAAAATATAGCGAATAAGTAATAGGATATCCTTTTCATAAATTTCTTATAAAATGAATTAATTAAATATATTAAAAATTAATAATAATATAGACCTTTTTATTTTTTGGAATAAATAATTAATATTTTAGGGAATTGAATTTTATATTTAAAATCAATTTTTTTCAAATTTAATGGATAAAAATTCATCCAAAGTTTTTTTTTATAAGGGTTTAAGAAAAATACAGAATTCTCTATATTTTTTCTTTTTCATAATCGCTTTACTTGTATTTTCATATTTAGCTAGAGATAATTTTAGTGAAGAAGAAGCTGATTATAGTATTTATAGCATGAGTTATGACACAAATATTTTACCTGACTCTCCTCGTGGACTCGAAATTAAATATGGTTATAGATTATTTATTGAGACCTCTCAAATGCTTGGTGTAAAATCAAAAGAAAACCCATATGTTGGAAATGCATTAAGTTGTAATAATTGTCATTTAAATGCAGGGACTCAGGCTTTTGCCATACCCTTAATAGGTGTTAATAAAAGATTTCCTCAATATAGGGGAAGAGAAAATAAAACAGGAAGTTTAGAGGAGAGAATTAATGGATGTTTCGAAAGAAGCATGAATGGTAAAAACCTTAAAGAAAACAGTAAGGAAATGAAAGCTCTTTTAGCTTATATGAACTGGTTAGGCAGATATGTTAAGGAAGATGAAATTATTAATGGAAAAGGGTTGCTTAAAATAAATTATCCTGATAGGGCTGTAAACTTAATTAATGGCAAGCAGGTTTTTGATAAACATTGTGTAGAATGTCATGGAGAAGATGGTCAAGGAGAAAAGATTGATAATTATACTTTTATGTATCCTCCATTATGGGGATCCAACTCATATAATAATGGAGCGGGAATGACAAGAGTTCTAACAGCTGCAATGTTTATTAAATATAACATGCCTCAAGGAACTACTTTTGATAATCCTGTTTTGACAGATGAAGAATCATATGATGTTGCTGGCTATATAAATCAACAATTAAGACCTGCCAAACTAAATCTTGAAGCTGATTTTCCAATTCGTGAGAAAAAACCCATGTCAACGCCATATCCTCCTTATGCAGATTCTTTCTCTCAAACTCAACATCAACTCGGACCATTTAAACCAATTTTTGAATATTACAAAAAAAATTATAATATTGAAAAAAACAAATAACACTTTAAATTAACTATTATGAATAAACAAAACTCTAGAAGATCATTTTTTGCAACTTTAGCACTTGGAGTTAGTGCTTCTGCTTTTCCAATGATGGTAAAAGAATTTGAAAAAATGGAATCAATTCCAGAAATTAATCATATTGACAGAAAAGATTCAGACGATTGGTTTAAAAAAATTAAAGGAAGTCATAGGATAGCATATGATGGGAGTACTCCTCACCAGACATTACCAATTGTGTGGAATTGGGCGTTTTATCAATCAAATAACCAAACAGGCTCACCTGATAGTGACATTACTGCAATGACTGTTCTTCGTCATACAGCTATACCATATGCGTTTAATTCAGATATTTGGAAAAAGTATCCCATTGGTAAGATTTTTGGTATAAACGACAATTCAACTGGAGAACCTTCTTTAAGAAACACTGTATATGAACCTCAACCGGGAGATTTACCTCTTCCTCAAGTTGAAGGCATTAAACGTTTACAACAAAGAGGAGCTCTTTTTTGTGTATGTAACCTAGCTATTAATGTATATAGTGGTGTTATAGCAAATCAAATGCAAATTGAACCTAAAGAAGTTTATAATGATATTATAGCAGGAATTCTTCCAGAGATACAACTTGTTCCATCAGGGGTATGGGCATTAGGGAGAGCTCAGGAAAATGGATGTGGTTACATTTTTGCAGGTAATTAAATTAAAAAAATGAAAAATAAATACTTTAGAAAATTAGCAGTAATCGCTTTTATTTTGTTTTTAACTAACACAAATGCTCAGAGTGAAGATATTAAAGTTGTTTTTGACATAACTAGCTCTAGTACAAGTGTTCATAATACAGCTATAAGACATTTAACAGGGATGGCCAAAGCCTATCCCAACTCTAAATTCGAACTTGTTATGTATAGTGGTGCTGGAAAATTAGCAACATATGAAAACAAAGAGTTAGCAATGAAAGTTTCAAAAGTAGCTGCAATGGATAATGCCAGAGTGATTCTTTGTGAAGGAACCATGAATAGACTAGGTTTAAAAAAGGATGATCTTGTAACTGGAGTAGAGACTGTTCCAGATGGTATTTTGGAAATTGCAATTAAACAAGCTAAAGGGTGGGCATATATTAAGCAAGGACTAAATACGCCAAAATAAAAAAAGCCTTCCGTTTTAAAGGAAAGCTTCTCATCAGTCGCTATATCCATTATGGATTTTGCAACACACAACGAGGCAAATATACGTTATTTATAATATATACTGTCTATATATTTGATAATATTTTTTCCTCTACTTTGATGTTCAGTAAACCTACCTATTGAGGCTTTATTTACTGTTTTAAGATATTGAAGATTACTTAAAAATGTTTTATTGGTTGAATTGTCAGAGTAGTTTATTCTAACTTTTCCTTTTGGTTTTAAAAACTCAATATCATAAACAGTCATCTGATCAAATACATAAGGGTCAAAAATTATATTTAGTTGATCAAAAATTCTTCTACATAAATATTCTTCTCTTTCTCTTATAGACTCAATAAAAATATAGTGATCATTATAATCTAATAGTGTGTCTACTACTTTTTGATTTTTAATAAGAGTTAAATTCCCGGAGTTTTTAAGTTGGTCTATTGATGAATTATTAGCAAAAAACCTTGATGGTCTAGGAAGATATCTTCCATAATAATATAAGTCTGAGGAATTTTCTTCAAACTTTTTATTTTTGAAAATATAATAAATTGAATCAATTTGAACCTCTCTTATTTTTCTTCTTCTAATAATTGTATCTAACTCAGATATATCCTTATTAATATCATTTTTAAAAGAATTAATGAATTCTAATTCACGTTCATTTTTTGATAAGTCTTCCCTATAATTTTCTACAAAAAATCCTAGTGAAATTGCTAAGAATAGCATTATAAATTCTTTAAATAATTTCATTATTAATCAATTAAAACAAAATTAGATTTATTTTTTGTTTTTGAGTTAGTTCCAATATATATTAAATTCACCTTGTTCAGATTCCCAAATTTTATTAGCTGAATAAAACTCTAACATATTTTTTTTCATATAATAATTTTTAATTTATTGATAGACTCTAATATAGTCAACCTCCATTCTAGCTGACTCAAAGTTTGGGTCAATATTATTGTTTGTAAAATCTCCTCCCATGGCAACATTTAAAATAATAAAAAAAGGATGATGAAATGGCATAGAATTATCTAAAGAAACCTCATGGTATTTAATATCATCGACAAAAAACTGAATTTTTGATGATGTCCATTTAGCTTTATATATATGAAAAGCTGATGATGGATTTTCAATAGTTTGCTCACCTCTTAAAAAATAATGATTGCCATTTGAGTTTGGTAGATGAATCGCTGAAGAAACAAGTCCTGGAATACCATCACCATGCTCCATTATGTCAATTTCTCCACAAAATGGCCAGCCTATAGAATCAATATTTTCCCCTAACATCCAAAGAGCTGGCCATGTGCCTTGTCCTTCAGGAAGTTTAGCTTTTATCTCAATCATTCCATATTTGAATTCGAATAAATTTTGAGTAGTCATTCTTGCAGAAGTATAGCTTTTTCCTTGATATTCTTCTTTAAGAGCAATTATCTTAAGTACTCCATTTTCAACTATTGAATTGCTCCTTCTGTCTGTATAATATTGTACTTCATTATTCCACCAACTCCCATTATTAGGGGGGATGGTTTCTAAAAACCAATTGTTTGAGGATGGTGCACCATCTAAATCAAACTCTTCAGACCAAAGTAAATTTGAAAAATCTATATTATTATTTTCAGTTATCGATTGAGCAGTTGCATTATCCTTTTTTGAACATGAAATTGAAAACACTAATAATAGCAGTAAAAATTTTTTCATTTTATTTTTTATAGACACCAAATATATCAATAAGTTAAAGATTAGGACTTGAAAATTAAAATCATATTTATTAATCAAATAGATGTAAATAAATCAATTAAAGTTTAATCAGCAATTTTTAACATTTGTATCTTTGAGGATTACTTTACCCTTTATGATTTATAGGTTTATAGAAATAAAAGCTTTCACTTATAGGATTGGACTTGTTTTCATTTTTTATATGATCTCACGTTGGCTTTTTGCTTTTTTTAATTCGGATTTTATAAAAATTGATAGTTGGTATGAATTTTTTCTATTGTCAACGTATGGGCTAAAATTTGATTTAGCAGCGATTATATATATGCAAGGTGTTTTTATTTTAATGTCATTTATTCCAGGAAGACCTATTTATAAATCTTGGTATAAAACCACTTTAAAATTTTTTTATTTTACTGGAGCCTTTGTTGGCTTAGGACTTAATTTCATTGACTTTGCATATTATAGGTTTAACTTAATGAGAATGAATTCAAATGTTTTTGAAGTAATTGAGAATGAGCAAAATAAGGCAAAATTATTTTATCACTTTTTTGATGAATACTTATACTTGTTTTTTTTGTTTTTCTTTTTCTCAATATTATGGTTTTATTTATATAGGTTAGTTAAAATTGACATTAAGACAAGAAAATTTTCAAATTATTATTGGTATAAATCTACAGCTGTATTCCTTTTAATAATTTTTTTATGTGTTGGAGGTGTTAGAGGAGATTATAAGAAAAGTACTCGCCCTATTACACTAATTCATGCTATGGAAAATGTTGATAATCCTCAACATGCAGATTTCATATTAAATACTCCCTTTACAATAATAAGAACCTGGAGGAAAACAAGTTTTAAATTAACTAATAAATATTCCAAACAAGAGATAGAGCAAGTAATTAAACCTGAAAAAAATTATTCAAATAAAAATAATGATTCAATCAAACCGAATGTAATAATATTTATTTTGGAGAGTATGGGAAGAGAGTATTGGGGTAGTTTAAATAGGGAGAGGAAAATACCTAATTATAAAGGATATACACCCTTTTTAGATTCTCTTTCAAAGCATAGTTTAATTTTCACTAATTTTTTCTCCAATAGCAGAAAATCAATTCATGGAATGTCAGCTATACTTGCAGGAATTCCATCATTTGAAACAGCATATACTTCTTCAGCATATTCAAATCAACCTATTGAATCAATTGTTTCTGTTGTAAATAGCTTAGGATATGATTCATCATTTTTTCACGGTGCGCCAAATGGTTCCATGGGGTTTTTAGGCTTTTCAAAAACTTTGGGATTCAATAATTATTATGGTAAGGATGAGTATAATAATGATGATGATTTTGATGGATATTGGGGTATATGGGATGAACCTTTTTTAAACTATACAAAAAATATTATTGATAAAAAGAAAGAACCATTTTTTGCAACCGTATTTACTTTAACTTCTCATGAGCCATATATTATTCCTCAGAAATATGAAGATAAATTTGAAGGAGGATTTTTGCCAATGCATAAAACTGTTAGATACACAGATTTTTCAATTAAAAAGTTTTTTGATAGAGCAAAAACCCAGCCCTGGTTTGATAATACTATTTTTTTATTTACAGCAGATCATGGAAATCAAACGTATTATGATTATTATAAAAAAATTATAAATCGTTTTGCAAATCCATTAATGATATATTGGCCTAAAGGCACATTGAAAGGTGTTTCTGATCAGCTTTCACATCACATGGATATTTATCCAACATTAGTTGATTTAATAGGGTATGATAAGTCTTTTAGAAGTTGGGGACAAAGTTTAGTTTCTGAAAACCAAGATGAACCTTATGTAATAAACTACTTTGGCGGAGGAAGTTATTTTATAATGAATGAAGATTACATTGCTATTTCCAATGGAGAGAAAATAATTGGATTTTATGATTCAAAAGACAAAGATTTAGAAAACAACCTAATAAATAATTCAAATAATAAGATGAAAAAGTTAGCTTATAAATTTAATCTATTTCTGCAGAATTATATGAATAGAATTGTCAAAGGAGAAATGAAACTTGAAAATTCAGATGAATAAAAAATTATTTTTTATAATTAATCCTATTTCAAAGAGGAAAGCAAAATTATTAGAAAGTGAGATTAACAATTTTTTTTATTTAAGAAAGGAAGAGTTTATAATTCAAAAATCTAAAGATGCTAATGATTTAAAAAAGATAGCTTTAGAGGCTATTAATTCTAAACCAAATGTAATAATAGCTTGCGGTGGAGATGGAACAATCAATGAAGTTGGCCAATTAATAGTAGGATCAAAAATAAAGTTTGGAATAATTCCAATTGGTTCAGGGAATGGTGTTTCTAATCATTTAAAAATACCATATGATTTTAAAAAAGCTTTAGAAATTATTGTTTCTGATTCTTTAAAAAAAATGGATGTCGGGAAAATTGAAGACCGTTATTTTTTTAGTAATGTTGGATTTGGAATTGAAGTTGATTTCATAAAACATTATCAATCAAAAAATATTCATGGCTTAAGAGGTTATTTTCCTGCTTTTTTTAAATCATTTAGATCCTATACTGCCCCTAATTTTGTAATTGAGTTAAATAACAGAAAAACAACAATTACACCCTATGTGTTAATTCTAGCAAATATAAATGAGCAAGGATACGGAATAAGCATAACACCAATGGCTAAATCAGATGATGGTATTCTAGATTTGATAATGATAAAAAAAACAAAACCTTTTGTTTTACTATATTATATAATTAAAATCTTATTAGGTATAATGCCTAAGAATGAACAAAATATAACTCGTAGTAAAACAAAAAAGGTTAAGTTATTCTCGAAAAATAATGATATAAATGTTCAAATTGATGGAGAATTTTTTCTTTATAATAAAAGTGAGTTAGAAATATCCATTAACTCTGAAACCATAGATGTTTTATGCCCATAATACTATTAAATAAATATTTAAAATAATGTTACTTTTATCCTATCTTCTTAATTAATTAAAAATGACATTGGAAATAGTTATCGTTTTTTTGAGTTTATTGATATTATTCTTAATCTATTTAGTATATAATTTGAAGAAAAATACAAACTCTAATTTGACCACTGATCTTATAAGGTTTTCAGAGACTTTAACAAATCAAATCCAAGATGTAAGAAAAGAAATTGATTCTAATTCCAAGGAAAGCAGAACTGAAATAGAATCTAAGTTGAAGGAAATAAATAAACAAATACATGATTTTACCAAATCATCTGCAACTAATATGACAAATCAGTTTGATAAATCAAATAAGGTTATTAGAGATGTAACAAGTGAGCTGGAAAAAATAAAGGGGACAAACGAACAAGTACTCAGTTTCGCCAATCAGATGAAAACTCTAGAAAAGATTCTTGGAAATCAAAAGCAGAGGGGAATTTTCGGGGAAATGCAACTTGAGAATCTTTTAGCAAATGTACTTCCTCCAGAACTTTATCATATGCAATATTCATTTAAAAACTCTGAGTCAGTTGATGCAATTGTTAGAGTAAATGAATATATAATTCCTATTGATGCTAAATTTTCTTTAGATAATTATAATAAAATGATTGAATCATCT